>Ga0114919_10000330_pt1 | contig 35865 bp, 31 predicted proteins | sample BlataG_FD_88682 | JGI IMG/M metagenome (GOLD analysis project Ga0114919, IMG submission 88682) | Deep subsurface microbial communities from Black Sea to uncover new lineages of life (NeLLi) - Black_00105 metaG | ecosystem: Environmental > Aquatic > Marine > Oceanic > Sediment | place: Atlantic... | reverse complement strand
CTGTTAAATTCCGCCTAAAGGCGGACCCCCGCAAGGCGAGGGGATTTAACAGGGTAAAAATTTGAGATTTACCCGCCTAAGGCGGGTTAATTTGTAATTTGGTGCTTGGAATTTGTGATTTTAGACATAAAACTCCAAGGCAGAGCCGTCTATCTCTGACCTGGCTCTCCGAGGCGTAGGCTCTACGAGCCGGAAGCCCAGAGGACCAGGTTTTCAATGTAAAAATAACCGCCTGGGCCGTCAGTTTTCATTGTTTTGGTTCTTTAACAAAATATCGAGTATCTTGGGGATATAATCTTGGGATTTACTGACATGAAATTGACAAGAACCCGCTCCTCGGTGCCCGCCGCCTTCAAATTTTGAAAGCATCAGTCCGACATTCACATGGCAATTTCGATTAAAAATACTATGCCCCACACTGACGGCGACTTTTTCTTTATCGTCATTATCATAATAGATCTTAACACTTACAACCGCTTCGGAGAACATGGAATAGACCAGGAAACGATTTCCGGCCGGTGTCTTATCAAATGAGCGAAAATCCGTAATGGATACGTGTTGGATGAGTTTTGTATTTTCTTGTAAAATTTGTTTGTATTCCTTATTCATTTCAACAACCGCATCACAGTGCGCTTTTACTTCCGGGTCTTGAAGAACCCTTTGTATGTCGAATTTCCCGAGTAGATCCACAAGCCGGTTCCAATATGGTTCGTTATGTTCATCACAGCCCAAAACCGTCATGGAAAGCAGGACAGAACCGTAATTTTCCGGATGCAGCACCTCATCCAAAGATAAATCCGCAGAATCGATTTTGTCTGTTTCTTTGATTAATTCTCTGTAATCCCGTTTAAATCTGTCTTTATAATATTCAAAAACGATGCCTGCCGCTGAAGGGGCAATCTTAAAAGAGCCGTTAAACGGTTTGTCGATTCTGTTCGTATGATGATGATCGAACCACAGCGTACACCGTTCGTCATAAGGCAGGTTTGCAATAATATCGCCCTCATGAATATCAACCAGCCCTTTTTGCATGTCATTGGGCTCGACCCATTTCACAGGTTTTTTTATATTTTCCGCTTCATATAGAAGCGCGGCGCATACAACACCGTCAAAATCCGGCCGGGTAACAATTCGCATCTTACGAACTCCTGTTTCGATTCTTTATAAAAAATCGAAATTTCAATCAGTTACTCTATGTAATTACCGCAAAAAAATGTGACTGGCAAGGATGAGATTTTCTGAACCGGACAAATTGTTCATGATAAATTCTAACGAAGGTCTTTTAAATACTGTTCCCATTCCATGGGAAGCAGCTGCTTTTTGGCGTTGTTGCATTCCTTGCAGGCGGCGACAACGTTTCCTTTTGTGCTTTGACCGCCGCGGGCGATGGGAACAATATGATCCATGGTAAGTTCTTTGGGGGCCGTCGGGCGCCCGCAGTAATGGCAGACCCCTTTGGCCCGGCGACGTTTCCACCACTGGGAACTCCGGAGCTCCCTTGCCTTGCGTCTTTCTCTCTTTATATCCTCTTCATCCAGATCTATTGCAAATGGTTCCATACTCAAAAAGTTCGGACTGATCTTAGACCGATCCGGTCAATCCATTTTTCGATTTCCACAATTAATGTTTCATAAAATCTTTCAGGCCCCCCCAGACCCCTTCTGCCGAAATAATAGTTTATTTCAAGAAAAAGCGGTATGCTGCGTTTTCTTTGGGATGAAAAAAGCAGGTCAAAGCCGGCCAGGTTGATCCCGGTCCGGGAACAAAAAGCCTTTACCGATGTCACCGCCAAGGCCTGCAACTCCGGATCGGCCTGGGCGTCGATAACCGCTCCTCTGGCAAGATTTGAGCAAAAGCTCCGGGTGTTGCTTTGAACCCGCCAGTAAGAAATAACGGTTTGGCCGATGACCACAACTCTCAACGACCGGTTGTTTGAAGGGATATATTCCTGAATTATAAATCCGGTATGGCCGTTGTCTTCATAGTCCCTGGCGGTTTGCAAAATATCCTTAAATTCCGAGGCGGATTGTATAAGATAAACCTGGTACCCTTCCCCTCCCCAGTCGAATTTGAATACAAACGGAAGATCAAATGCCGGCGTTGCGGTAAAACCCCCATAGTGTTCGGCAAATTTGTTGAGATTCAGATAGGTTTCGGTTCTTGGATGAGGTACATTTTTTTCCTGAAATAGTCGAACCTGACCGATTTTACCCGCGTATTGGAATCTTGAATCAAAATTAGGAAACACATGTCTGCAGTTGTTATGGGCCATTTCGTACAGGGATCGACGGCATCCCTGGGGCAGGATCACGGCATGGGCAGCCGTAATTGCCGCAAGGTCATCAGCGGCCGGCTCCCGCCCGGCACAGAGTATATTTTTATCTGCTTCAAAGCAGGGATGATAAGACAAAATCATTAGTAGCCGAATTTTCTAAGTGCCTTGGCATCTTTTCCCCAGTTTTTATGCACCCGGACAAAGAGCTTGAGAAAGACCTTGGTCCCCACCATCCGTTCTATTTCTTTTCTTGCTTCCGTACCGATCATTTTCAGCTTGCTCCCGTTTTTGCCGATGATCATCCCTTTTTGTGACGTCCGCTCAACATGAATGGTTGCATGAATTTTTACAAGCCCCCCTTTTTTCTCTTCGGAAAATGAATCTATGGTTACGGCGGTGGAATAAGGTATTTCCTGATCGGTTAAGCGGAAAACCTGTTCACGGATCATTTCAGCGGCAATAAAACGTTCCGGCAAATCGGTCAGGGTGTCTTCGGGAAAAAATGGCGGGCCTTTGGGCAGCAGCGCCTCCATGGCGTCAATCAGATCTTCAATCTGGGCGCCAAGTATGGCGGAGATCGGAATTATGGCTTCAAATATGTACACCTTTGCCCATTTATCTATGATTGAAAGGAGTGCCGGTTTTTTAACCAGATCTGTCTTGTTAAGGACAAGAACAACCGGCTGTTTTATTTTTTCGAGTTTTTTTACCAGCAAAGCTTCCGAATCCGGGTCCGGATTTGCCACATCAACCATAACAAGGATAATATCCACATTTCCTAACGCTGAAAGCGCTGTCTCCACAATCCTGATGTTCAACGGGCGTTTTGCTTTATGGATCCCCGGGGTGTCGATAAAGACAAGTTGTGAACCCGGTCTGTGTAAAACACCGAGGATACGGTTGCGGGTGGTTTGCGGTTTTTTGGAGGTAATGGAAATTTTTTGGCCTAGCATCTGGTTCAAAAGCGTGGATTTGCCCACATTGGGCGCCCCCACAATGGCCACAAACCCGGATTTAAAATCAGCAAACTTATCCTCTATATCTGGCATGTTATACCTTTCGCCCAAAATTTGCATCAATTGTTATGGGAACTGTCCGTATATTTTAAATTTTTGTGTCCATGAAACAGTTGGACCTGTAAGATTCCGCCGATAGGGGATTTATATTAAATTAACATCTTGCCATGAGTTTGTAAAGGTAAGTTAATGCGTTGCAAGCAATCAAAAAAAATTGTTTTTTGTCTATAAATGCCGTACTAAACACACATGGATAAAGATTTCGGAAATTCATTTAAATTTATTATCGGTTCCCAGTATTTTTTATACTTTAGTGTGATGGGCATTTTTTTGCCCTATTTTAATTTATACTGCTATCATCTCAAGTTCAGTGGTTTTCAGATAGGCGCTCTGTCGGCGATACGGTCGGTGGCATTGGTTTTATTTCCACTTGTCTGGGGAGCTTTGGCGGACCGCTTTAAAATCAGAAGACCGATATATATTTCATGTAATTTCATCAGTACTGCAATTTGGGTTTTTTATTTCTATACCACAGATTTTTGGCCGATGCTTGCTATCACTGTCTTCTACGGCATATTTTATTCCCCGATCATTTCCTTTCTGGAAGCCTTTACCATGGATGTATTGGGTACAGAGAAGAAGAGATATGGGAGATTAAGGGCATGGGGTACTATAGCTTTTATCACCACGGTCATCGTGCTGGGCAGGATAATAGATCTTTATTCCATTGAAATAATTCTTGTGCTCATTTTTGCCGTGTCCATCGCACAGGCTGTCATTTCCACAAAAATTCCCGATATTCAGATTAAAAAACAGACCTCTTTTTCCGTAAATGTCAAAGTTCTTTTAAAACCGCGTTTTACTGTTTTTTTGTTCTGTGCATTTTTAATGCTGGTGAGCCATGGAACATATTATGGGTTTTATTCCATTCATCTTGAAAACCTGGGATACGGTAATACATTTATCGGGATTTCATGGGCACTGGCTTCGATTGCCGAAATTCTGGTTATGATAAAATCGGACAGCATATTCAAACGCTTTTCCATGGATAATGTTCTGGTCTTTTCATTCATGGTGGCGGCCTTAAGATGGTTTGGACTTTTTTTTGCCGTATCTCCGGCGGCACTCCTGCTTTTACAGATTTTTCATGCGGTTACTTACGGAACATTTCATGTGGCCAGTATTTTATATGTTGATTCATTAACGCCTGATGAGACCAAGACGCTGGGGCAGGCAGTAAATAATGCGATAACTTATGGGCTTGGCTTAATGGTTGGATTTTTTATTAACGGCTATCTGTTTGAAACCATGGGTTTGTTTAAACTGTTTATGATAAGCAGCCTCATTGCTCTTAGCGGGGGCGTGCTCCTAAAAAGCTCTCAGGTTATGGATCGCAGGGCCGGCTCAAGATAAAGCCTTTGCAAAAAAGACCCGACAAGTCTTTCTTTGCCGGCTTAATTCATTATAAAGTCGTTGTCATAACATATAGATAGAGAGCGCCGTTCTTTGTTGTTGACATTTTTTATAATGTATGATCGAAAAAGATATTCTGTTGTCTTGTCAAGATTTTTTTAGTTTTTTATCCAAACATCTAAAGTCGGGGGATTAAATTGTACGGTCTTAAAGCAATAACCGTTCACAACGGTTGGGCCATGGCCCTTGCGGGCGCTCTAATAGTTTTTTCCGGTCTTGTGGTGCTGTCATTCGTAATTTCTCAACTTCATAAGGTTTTGATGTTTTTTGAAAAAAAACCTGTCGATTTTCAACAAGACCAGGAAACGCCCGATATCGAACCATCTGAAGACAAGCCCGGATTTTTATTACCCAAACCATTTCCTGCAGACATTAATGAAATTGTGCGGCTTTACAAACCGTTGGTTGAAGAGCTGGGTGAAACCTTTTATCTTTCCGAGCTTTATGAAATTTTAAGAAAAAATGATTTCCCACACCCGCACATTACACTTACAGCGTTGCGTGAATCTGAAATATTAATTCCTGATGGCGATGGTGTTTTTACCTGGAATCCTCCCACAGAACATGATGATAATGAAAAAGTTGAAGGTTAATTGATGGAGCTATTGTTTCAATTTTTATCAAACACCGGGTATTATCTGGCTGACTATCGACATGTTATAATGATCGTAATCGGTTCTTTGTTTTTATATCTTGGATCTGCAAAACATTACGAACCGCTCCTTCTTATTCCCATCGGGTTTGGAATTTTAGTGGGAAATGTCCCTTTTTTCAAGGGATTTGGACTTGGAATATATGAAAGCAACAGTGTGTTACACTATCTGTATTTCGGTGTTGTTACAGGCCTCTATCCTTCAATCGTTTTTTTAGGTCTCGGGGCAATGACTGATTTTTCTTCTTTGCTGGCACGGCCGGTGCTTATGCTTTTGGGAGCCGCTGCCCAAATGGGAATATTTTTCACACTTCTGGGTGCATTGGCCCTCGGCTTTTTGCCCAAGGAAGCCGGTTCAATCGCTATAATCGGCGGCGCTGACGGACCCACATCCATATTTTTAACCGCCAAGCTCGCACCTCATCTGATCGGCCCGATAGCCATCGCCGCATATTCCTACATGGCGTTGATACCTGTAATCCAGCCTCCCATCATGAGACTCTTGACCACCCGCAAGGAACGGTTGATCCGGATGCCGGAACTTAGAGAGGTGTCCAAGAAAGAACGCGTGATTTTCCCTGCGGTAGGTGTTTTGCTCTGCTGCTTCCTGGCACCGGCTTCCATACCGCTTCTGGGAACTTTCTTTTTTGGAAATTTTTTAAAGGAATGCGGCGTAACCGACCGACTGGCTCAGACGGCCCGCACGGCTATCATCGATACAGCGACAATACTTTTGGGGCTAACCGTTGGCGCCAGCACCCAGGGTGATGTTTTTTTAACTGGAAAATCGGTGTCTATTTTCCTCCTTGGCGCCGTGGCTTTCAGCATAGCAACCGCTTCGGGGGTCATTTTCGCTAAAATTATGAATCTTTTTCTTAAAGAAAAAATAAATCCTCTTTTGGGAGCTGCCGGCGTATCCGCTGTTCCCGGTTCGGCCCGAGAAGTTCATCTGGTGGGCCAGTCCGAGGACCCCGAAAATTACCTTCTCATGCACGCCATGGCCTGCAATTCTTCCGGTGTTATCGGTTCCGCAATCTGTGCCGGTATTTTGTGGAGTTTTATGGTTGGGCTTTGATGGTTTCAAAAAGAGCTTCATGACTCCGGTCATTCATGCCCTTCTCGTTTTAGCAATTCCTGGTACCAGATTGAGAATTCATACATCCCCTTGAACCGGTCATCATTATTGATAAGACCGAGGCATAATTCAAATACTCCCCTTCCATATGCATTGCTATATTCTTCAAAATCTTTTGTCTGTAAAAACTCCCGGACAAGGGACTGGGTCGTTCGTTTTGTTTTGTCTTTTCTTATATCTATAGGATCCTTCGGCTCCTGAAACGGGTCCCAATTCTCATATCCTTTTTTAAGGATATGTTTCTGGCGCCTCGGTGACATGCTTTCGAAAATCGCTGTTTTTCTTTTTTCCTCTTCTTCAGGTGAGATTTTTATCATTTTCACTTCCTTGTTTTTCTTCGGCTTTTTTTGAGTCTGCAATACCAAGATACTCTTCATCAAAATCTGTAAGAATGGCCATTGATAACGGTACAAGCATATCTGCCATTTTTACGTACTTTGTTTTTATTTCACGTACAAATTCATAGGAAATGTCATAAAGCTTTTTTTGAATCGCATCCAGATTAACTGCCGGATACGGTTTTCCCTCGACAAACCCCGATTTCCCACAGGAATGACTGCGACCTCCTATGGACGTCGGTATTCCATAAAGCCGACACGTTATGGGTCTGTATTCATAAAGGTCACACATTTCATCATAATTGAGAAGGGGGCACCTGACACGTTCGGCGGCAATATCCATGAGTATCTCCGTCTCGTTCTTTCCTGCCTTTTTACTTTTATACGCCTGTCTTTTAATCATGTGCGTTTTTCGATCAGCTCGATTGACCTTTTCTATAAGCCTGCTTTTTTCCTTGCCTTTGATGGTTTTTTTAAACTGATAATTTATATAGATGGCCTCAATCAGCGTGAGATCAAACAGGGCATGACAGCAGTCTGCACATTTGATTTTACATGTTACACATTCCGGGTGCTCTTTTTGTACCCTTTCAAACAATTCATCGGCTTGCTTTACAATTGTTTGGTATTTTTCAAAATATGGCGTAAAATCTATTTTCATAAGTTAACTCCTAATTTGTTTCACGTGAAACATCATTTTCCGATACAAAAACGGCTGAAAATCTGATCTATCACATTTTCCTTTGCAGTATCACCGATTATTTCACCGAGACTGTCTATGGCCTCCCGGATGTCTATGGCGATAAATTCAAAAGATGTCTCTTTTCGTATTTCTTCCATTGCAGCAACACAGAGCCGTAAGCTTCGCTCGAGGGCTATCTTATGCCTTAAGTTGGGAATGATTGTGTTTTTAGCCTCAAGACCATATTCCCCGATAGAAAGATTTACGATTAAATCCTTTAGCTCGTTCAGCCCCGCCCCGTAAAGCGCTGAAATTTTAATCCTCGGCAGTTCGCCCCAGGAACCAGGAATCGCTGGTTCAAAATCATCTTCCACAAGATCCGACTTGTTAATCACAAGTATCAGCCGCTTGTTTCTTATGGTTTTATATATGTTATAATCTTCATCGGTTAACGGATCACTGGCATCTACCATGAAAAGAATCAGATCGGAATCCCTGATATATTCCTGCGCCTTTTCAATACCGATGACTTCAACCGGATCATCGGTTTCATGAAGACCGGCGGTATCTGCAATTATTACCGGAATCCCGTGGATATTCAACGTTTCTTCGATCAGGTCCCTGGTCGTGCCGGGAATAGGAGTGACAATTGCCCGATCTTCCTGAATCAATCGGTTCATGAGGCTCGATTTGCCCACGTTGGGCCTTCCGACAACAACCATTTTAAGGCCATCTCTTAAAACATGTGCATTTTCATATTTCTCAATAAGCTCTTTTAAATCATCAACAACCCGCCTCTCCAGTATCTTAATTGTCCTGTCCGAATTAAGGATTTCTCCGGCATCATCCAAGAAATCTATGGCGGCCTCTGTCTCCACCAGAATATCAAGCAAGGCGCTCCTTATGGATTCAATCTTTGTCTTTAAACCGCCTTTTATATGGGAAGTTGCTATTTCTAATGCTTTTTCGGTCTTTGAATTGATAATATCTATAACCGCTTCGGCCTGTGTCAAATCAATCCTTCCGTTTAGATAGGCTCTTTTTGTAAACTCCCCCGGTTCGGCCAGTTTTGCACCATTTTTTAAAACTAATTCAAGAACCGACGTCAATACAACAGGTCCTGAATGGGTGTTTATTTCAACAACATCCTCTTTAGTGTAGGTATGAGGGGCAAGCATCACCGACAAAAGAACCTCATCAAGAACCCTTCCTTTTTCTTTGTCCACTATATGACCATGATAAAGGTGGTGGGACTTTAAAGAAGAAAAAGGTGGTGGGACTTTTTTCTTGGACTCATCGGTTAACGGTGCGGATTTTTGAAAAACAGATGCAGCAATAGAAAAAGCATCTTTACCTGAAATTTTAATAATCCCGATTCCGCCTCTACCGGTCGGCGTCGCTATAGCAGCGATAGTATCGATGTCCATTTTTTATACGCCGGATTTCCATTTCCAACCTGAATATTCCGGAATAAGCTAACCAAAAATTTTTTTAAAATATCCGGTTATGCTGATTTAACCGATATCGCTTGGTTCGCTTCGCTCACAATTTTAATGTTGGAATTCCGGGTCATGGGAAAATGGAAAATTAGGTTATTATAAAATTTATCTTGATAAAGGATCTAATACAGAAAACATTCCTTTAAGATCTATATCCCATTATTCCAATCGGTGCAAAGTCCTTAAGTTCATTTTTGCTTTCGGGAAGAATTTTTTTTTGGAAATATGACAAGTTTCTTTAAAAAACCTTCTCCCTTGCTCTGAGTTCTAACCATGTTGTCATCCCGCAGGGCGATATGTACGATTCTTCGATCGTGAGCATTCATTTGACCGATTGCTGCAGGTTTTCCGGTGCTTTTTACTTTTTCCGCCATCCTTACGGCCAGCCGTTGAAGGTTCATTCGTCTCTTTTCAAGATAGCCCTCCACATCTATATGGATACCGACCCGTCCTTTTCTGTTCTTGTTGACAATTTTCTCCGCGAGATATTGAATCGCCTCAAGGGTTTGCCCGCGTTTCCCGATAAGAACAGCGGAGTTTCCGCCTCGCACATTGAAAACAATTCTATTAGAATGCTCTTCAATCGATATTGTTGCGTCAGTGGTTATCAAATCGATTATCTTTTGCAAAGCTTCCCGGCCAAGTTCCTTTGGATCATCATCGACACCGTGATCCGCACCCACATCATGCGATATTTCTATCTGTGAATCCACACTTTCTGCAGTTTGTTCATAAGAATTTTCATTTTGCTGCTCTTTATTTGATGTTTCAAAAATGACTTTTGGGGTCGGCTCCGGCAATGTAACGCGAATTCGTGCTTTCTTAGTCCCGACCAGTCCAAAAATGCCGGTGGAACCATAAGAAATAACATCATGTTTAAGCTTTTCTCGGGGTATATTTAGTTCTTCACAGGCTTTCTTGACAGCCATTTCGACATTTTTATCTTCAAACTCCATACAATGCGACATTATATAACCTCCGTGATTAAACTTTTTTCTTTTGAATATAGTACTGTTGAGCCATTGATATTATATTATTTACAAGCCAGTATAAAACCAATCCCGAAGAAAAATTGATAAACATAACCGTAAAAACTAACGGCATCATCATCATCATTTTGGCTTGAGTGGCATCACCCATGGGTGGCGACATTTTCTGCTGTATAAACATGGAGGCTCCCATGATTATGGTTAAAACCGGGATGCCGTATGGCGGCTGCATGAAAGGAATGGAAAAATCAAACCTAAAAAGACGATCCGGAGCGGACAGATCATTAATCCACCAGAAAAATGGGGCGTGCCTCAATTCTATGGCTTCGTACAACATTCGATAAAGGGCAAAGAATATAGGAATCTGTGCAACCATGGGAAGACATCCGCCCATGGGGTTGACTTTGTATGTTTTGTACAACCCCATGACCTCTACATTCATTCTTTTCTTGTCATCTTTATATTTTTCCTTGATCTCCGCCATAAGTGGCTGGATTTTTTTCATTTCAGCCATGGATTTATAACTCTTATTCCCAAGCGGCCACAGAATAACCTTGGTAAATAATGTTAAAAGGATAATGGCAACACCATAATTAGGAATAAAATGATCATATATAAAGTTCATTATCCAGACACATGGTTTAGCGAGTATATCAAACATGCCGAAATTAACGGCTTTGACCAGGTCATAATCCAGACTTTTCAAAACCTTCATGCTCTTTGGTCCAAAAAACAGTTTGTATTTAAAAGCATGCTTAACACCGAAATCCATCACAATTTCAGGCTGCACATAACGATTTGCGAGTATCTTGTTATCCATGTAAAGATGCATGCCTGCGTCTACCGGCTCATCCGGTATGATGGCGGACATAAAATAACGGTTTTGAACCGCCACCCATTTCACATTTCCTGTATATACATTTTTATCCTTTATTTTCTTTGTCTTAATCTGTTCGAGCTTATTATTTATCAGTGCACTCGGACCCGTAAAACCATACATGCTCTTTTTTACTTCTTCCGGTTGTACCAAGGAAAGGGTGAGGCTGTCCTGAAGAGTCTCGCTGGAAAGGTTTTTGATAGTAACACTAAGATCGATCATATAGGTTTCAGGTGAAAATAAATATTTCTTTTCAACAACCACGCCCTGAGGAGATGTCCAGACAAAAGAGATCTCTTTAGATTTGTTGTAGATATCAACAGAATCATCGCCAAGGTCTGCTGAAAAAACCGCATCAGCGAGACCACTAACACTATTCCCTGCAAATCCCAGGCGGATTGTTCCGCCGGATATGTCCGTAGATATCATTTCAAATAACGGTGAATCAGCATCTATGGTTTTCCGGTAATTATTAAGAACAAAACTTTTAAACGCAGCACCTTTTTCTGAAATCTTCACCATATATAAGGGCGTTTTTATCGTCACGGTTCTTGATGGTTTTGCCGGCAGAGCAGGTACTTTGCCGGATAAAGGGGATTTTTCCGTTATAATCTGCTCTTTTTTTAATATCTCCGGTTTTTTATCTGTTTTTTGCTCTTTTTGCTGAGCCTGTTTGGGTGGCTGATTCGTTTTCTTTTCTACAAAGAAAAAATTCCATAAAATAAAAACAAATAAGGAAAGCGCTATGGCAATAACTAGTCGAGCTTGTTCCATTATCTTCTCCAATATTCAGAAATAACCGGAAACAGTCCCGGTCAGGCAAAAACGAATGATTTCTATCCGTTACGCGCAGAGGAGTAAATACTTTTGCGGGATTGATAGAAGGCGGACATATATGTTCCCGTCTAGCACCGGCATTACGTGTGCCGATACTGTTCTATCAAGGTTGTAGTATGTTTCGCTTTAAGGAACAGAATCGATTCCCCCTGGATTAAAGGGATGGCACTTTAAAATTCTCCTTAAGGCAAGGAAAAACCCTTTAGGTAGTCCATAACGCAAAATAGCCCGATGGGCATATTCAGAACAGGTTGGATAAAAACGACACGAGGGAGTCAAAACCGGAGACAATATTAATTGATATGCCCTTATCAAAAACAAGGGGATTATCCGAAAGATTCGATTAATGGCCACGACTCCTTGATATGCTATTATAAATGTTTTGTAGGGATAAAAAAGTTTGTTTCGATGATAGGTCGGCAGCCTTTTTCTTTGCTATGATATTTATATCCCAATAACCTGTAATAATGTGCCTGTTTAGCCGAAAATTTTCGCGAGTAAACCGTTTAATCCTGTTTCGTATTGTTGCGTTTCCCACCTTTCTCGCTACTGTCATACCAAGACGCGTTCTTTTAAATCGACCCGGAGAAAATATAGCCACAAAGTGTTGGTTTTGAGTTTTCTTGCCGAATTTTGCCAATTGAAGGAACTCTGATCGTTTCAGAATTCTATCTGCCTTGGTAAAAAAAAAGCGCAAAAAGTGTCTTCCTCTGCAACCTATTGCTATTTAAGCATTTATTATATTATAATATAGATCAAAAACGTTGCTCGTTATACTGATAAACGGATTCTCCCTTTAGATCTTCGCCGGTTAATAATCCTTCTCCCCTGTTTGGTTGACATTCTTTTTAAAAACCCGTGTGTTCGTGCACGTTTTATTCTACTTGGTTGATAAGTTCTTTTCATATGTAACATCCTTAATATAATGCCCGGCCTGGGTAATTGCCCAAAAAGAACTAAAGCTCTTTCCTGCCGATTGAACAGACTGAAGTTGATTAACTTAAAATGGATTATGTAAGCACAAGCTTTTTATAATGTCAAGACCCAAAAAAATATTGAAAATTAACACTCTGTTACTCTTTTAGAATTTCTAAAACATCAAATTCTTCCATATGAAGTTGTGAATTGGGATATATTACAATCTGTTTTCCAATAATTCGTTCAAGAGAAACAATAAGCTGGTTTTCTTCGCCATGAAGCAGTTCGGCAATTTCCGGATTTACCCTCAAGCTCACCTTGACGCCCATCATGTCACGGGATTCACGGAGTATCTCCCTGTATATATTATAACATATTGTCTGCCTTGATATGAGATACCCTTCCCCGTCGCAATAAAAGCACGGCTCACATAGAATCCGGGTAAGAGGCTTCCTGATCCGCTTTCTCGTCATTTGTATCAGGCCCATCTCTGATATGGGAAGGACATGGGTTTTACTCCTATCCTTCATAAGAGCCTCCTTTAGCGCATTAAACACTTTCTCCTGATTGGACTTTTTTTCCATATCGATAAAATCGACAATTATAATACCGCCAATATCCCGGAGGCGGATTTGATAGGCGATCTCCTTTACGGCTTCCAGATTGGTCTTTAAAATTGTTTCTTCAAGGTTATACTTGCCGACAAAGCGTCCGGTATTTACATCAATTGCAATAAGCGCTTCCGTATGTTCTATTACGATGTAACCGCCGGATTTTAGCCACACCTTCTTTTTCAAAGCACGTGAAATGTCACCCTCTAAATTATAGGCATCAAAAATCGGTTCCAGACCCTCATAAAACTCCACCGAATCTTTTAGACTGGGAACGAATGAGTCGAGAAACGAAAGAACAGACTCATAACCGGAACGGGAATCGATGATAAGTTTTTCAGCTTCGTGCACCAGCAAATCCCGCACGGCACGAAGGCTAATGGTAACCTCTTTATGTAAAAGAGACGGCGCCGGAGATGTCTGGTACTTTTTTTGTATATTTTCCCACAAATTTTTTAAAAAACCCATTTCATATGCAATTTTCTCTTTCTTGATGTCTTCCGCAGCAGTTCTTACGATATAGCCGAATTTGTCATTACATGAAGATTCAACAATTTCCTTTAACCGATTCCGTTCCGTTTCATCCTCTATTCGACGTGATATACCTATATGATCGGATGTTGGCATAAGTACGATAAAACGGCCGGGAAGAGATATCTGTGTTGTTACGCGAGCCCCCTTAGAACCCAAAGGGGCTTTGGCGGCCTGAACCATTATATCCTGACCTTCTATAATCAAGTCCTCTATATGATATTCGTGGTTAATAAAGGACGGAGAAGGGCTGGTGCCATTGATATTAATGGAATTATTTTCATCCTCAGTCCTTTCTATCAGCAGGCTTTCAATATCACCATATCTTCCGCCTTGTATATCACGTATATATATAAAAGCCGCCTGCTTAAACCCAATGTCCACAAAGGCGGCTTGCATACCCGGTAGAACGCGTTGCACCTTGCCCTTGTAAATATTGCCGGCAATATCTAAAACATCTCCTCGCTCGATAAAAAGTTCCGCTATGTTCCCATCCTCAAGAAGAGCCGCCCTTGTTTCATGTTCTGCTACATTTATGATTATCTTTTTATACATCTTTTTTTATTTCCTATGGTTTCATATCAAGCGTTTTTAGGCCCCGGACAAGCTTTGATAACCAAGTAAAAATTTCTTGGCGATCAGCGCCAATAAAAAGACATATAGCCCGTGGCTTATGTTGACGTATCGATTTGGCTTCATGAAACAACGAGGCCGATAGGTATTTTCTTCAAACGGCTAAAATATTACAGTTTGACAATAGCAGCCTGTTTTATTTCTTCAACGGGCATACAGAATATTTTTTCCATAACCTCAAAAGGTCGCACCGTTCTTCCCGGTTCTCTTTTAAGAGTCATCTTCAGTCTATTCGGATCTGCCAATTCTATTTTCAAAACCATCTCTTTTAAATCTATCTTTTTTGTTTTCCCTTTTGGTCCGGTTCGAGCAACAATCAACTCTTTTTTGTTTTTAAAACATGTTAGGTCTTTCTCATTAAAAAAACCATCTTTTTTTGTCACAAAATAGGTTGCTGACGACACCGCCTCAGAGACAGGCTTTCTCAGGGCAAACCGACTGTTCAAAACCTTAAGACCTTTTGGAAGATGTTTATTTAATCGACCGATAATACTCTGCGGTTTAACATCTCCTCGCAATGATAAATAAAAATTTTCGTTCAAGCTTTCCAAACCCACGGGGAGCGGATCTTCAAATGAAATTTTCGGCTTTGGATGAAACCCTTCTGAAAATTTAATCGGTATTCCTGCGCGACTGATGGCGCGCAAGAAAATTCTTACCAGCTCAAGATGCCCAAAATACTTTGCCTGCCCCCTTTTTGAAAAGGATATCTTCAGTTTTTTATAAAAGGTTTCTTTAATATCATCTTTAAAAGATTTTTTGAGGCCTTTTGTTCACAATCGCTGAATACCTTCGGCTCGGTAGTTTTAAAGTCACAAACACCGCATTTGTTACAGTCGCCCCTGCGGCAGTCAACAGTATGTTCGCCGTGTTCGGCTTTTTTTAATTCACCCTTTAAAAAATCTTTTGTAACCTTTGTATCAATGTAATCCCATGGCAAAGATTCTGCCGTATCCCTGACCCGCGTTGTATAGAAATCCATATCCACACCCTCATCGCATAACGCATCTAGCCATGATCGAAACTTAAACTTTTCGCTCCAGCCGTCAAATTTACACCCTTTTCTGTATGCATTCACCAGTAATCGGCCAAGGCGCCTGTCACCACGAGCCCAAAGCCCTTCAAGTATGCTGACTTCAGGGTTTTGCCATTTGAATTGAACCCCGGACATTTTAAGGTTCTTTTGTAACCATCGTATCTTCTGCTTGGAATCGGCCAAAGAAATTTGAGAAGACCACTGAAAAGGAGTGTGGGGTTTTGGAATAAATGTTGCCACACTTATATTGAGCTTGCCCCTTCGCCCATTCGGCCCTTTGATCTTGCGCAGTTTTTTTACAAGATCAATAATGGCCTGCAAATCATCATGGGTTTCCGTGGGAAGACCGATCATAAAATAGAGTTTTATCACCTGCCAGCCAAGGCCGAATGCATTTTTGACTGTATTTTCAATCCCTTCTTGTGTTATATTTTTATTAATAACATCCCGGAGCCGCTGGCTGCCGGCTTCCGGTGCTATGGTAAAACCTGTCTTCCGGACCTTTTTGACAAGCTGCATAAGTTCCGTTGTTAATGTGCCGACACGCAGTGACGGTAATGAAACCGCAATACGCCGGGACGTATAACGGTTCATAAGACATTCCATGAGCGGCAATATACATTCATAATCCCCTGTGCTTAAGGATAAAAGAGATATATCCTCATACCCGGTCGAAGCAATACAGGCTTCGGAAAGAGACAGCAGTGTCTCTAAGGATCGTTCGCGAACCGGGCGATATATCATTCCGGCCTGGCAGAATCGGCAGCCCCTGGTGCATCCCCGTGATATTTCAATCCGAAGACGATCATGCACCGGTTTGCCGTATGGAATGATGGGCGCATCCGGAAACGCCGCAAGGTCAAGATTATCTACAATCGCTCTGTTAACCGCCTTGTGATCTGAAAATTCGGGCACAAGTGATTGAAAACCCTTTTCATCATATTTTACTTTATAAAACGAAGGAATATAGACACCTTCAATATGGGACCAGATTCTTAAAAGAGTTTTCTTATCACTTTTGCCGCTCGCTTTCCATGTAAGCCAGGTGTTGGACATCTCCATGACCACGTTTTCCCCGTCTCCCACCACAATAGCATCAAAAAAATCTGCAACCGGTTCCGGATTACACGTACAGGGACCGCCTGCAATAATAAAAGGATGTGAATCGTCTCTTTGTCTTGTAAAAAATGGGATGTGTGCCAGCTCGAGCATGGTAAGTACATTGGTATAGTTAAGCTCATAAAGCAAACTGAACCCGATAATATCAAACCGGTTTAGGGGGTTATGAGACTCCAGGGACACAATCGGAATGCCGGATGTTCTGAGGTGAGCCTCCATGTCGGCCCCGGGAGCAAAAACCCGTTCAGCAGCAATATCACGGTGACGGTTAAGGATATGATAAAGGATCTGAAGACCAAAATGCGATGTGCCGATTTCATAGAGGTCCGGAAAAGCGAGCGCAACACACAGATTGACCTTGCTATGGTCTTTTTTAATCGTGTTTATTTCCGAGCCTAAGTACCGACTGGGTTGCTCTACCAGCGGCAAGATGTCTTGAATGATTTTTATGCTCATGATATATAATTTTGATGGTGCACGTTTGTAATCGGTCGGTTCGTTGAAACAAATCAGTTTCAAACGAGCCTCGGGTATAATTAAATTTTTATGTCATTATAACGATGTCTAAAATGTCAAAGATAAAAACACAAAACAAAAATAAACGGTTGGTTTCCGTGGTTGTCTTTCTTATTTTTTCTATTATACTTCTTGTTAAGCTCCCGGACAGCGTTGGGGCTGAAAACCTACGGGAGAGCGCGGTTGTAATCGCCGTTAAAAAAGTCAGTCCTGTTGTTGTTAACATAAGTTCAGAGTTCGAGGTTCGCAAGCGGGTAAATTCTTTTCCCGGATTCGGCATGGATCCTTCTTTCGAAAATTTTTTTAATGACTTTTTTGACCCCGGATTTGAACGCCGATACAAACGAACCAGCTTGGGATCCGGCGTCATTATCGACGGAAAACGGGGGTTTATCCTAACCAATAAACACGTTATCTTAAAGAGCAAAACCATTACGGTTGCACTTAAAGACGGACGAGAATTCACGGCACAGATTGTTGGGGCCGATTCCGACTCTGATCTGGCGGTACTGCGTATTTCTTCCCCAAAAGCTCTGCCCGACATTACAATGGGCGATTCCAGCAATCTGATGATCGGCGAAACCGTAATCGCCATCGGCAACCCTTTCGGCTTTTCGAACACCGTAACCACCGGTGTTATCAGCGCTACAAACAGGAGCGTTAGGACCGATGACATGGTCTACCATGATTTTATACAGACCGATGCTTCAATTAACCCGGGCAACAGCGGAGGGCCGCTGCTGAATATAAACGGAGAACTTGTCGGTATAAATACCGCCATATATGCCAAAGCTCAGGGCATAGGCTTTGCCATACCCATTAATACCGCCAAAAGAATCGTCTCCGATCTTATAAGATACGGAGAAGTTATACCGGCATGGGTCGGTATCACCATACAGGATATTGACGAAGGCCTTGCACGGTATTTAAAAGCATCGGCCATCAATGGCGTCCTGGTCAAAAAAGTGGAAACGGTCGGACCTGCCCGTAAAGCCGGTATCCGTGAAGGTGATATTATTCTTTCAATTAATACCAGCGACATTACTTCTGAAAAAGATTTCCATAAAGCAATGACCGCCCTTTCAGCCGGAGAAAAAATTGATATAGCGGTCTGGCGGGACGGCAAAACCAAAACGGTTTCAGTAAAAACATCGGCATTCCCCAAAGAATTGGCTCTGGATCTTGCTTACAACCTTCTGGGGATTTCTGTTGAAAATCTTTCAACAAAAAACCGTTATATCTATAAAGCGTTGGCAAAACAAGGCGTGCTGATTTCAGATGTTAATCGACAATCTTTTCTGGCCCATATCGGCGCAAGACCCGGAGATGTTATACGACAAATAGACGACATAACCATTAAAAACATTAAAGACTTTGAGCAAGCCATCATAAAATACCGCCAAAAAAATTCTCTTGTAATCGTTTTGCAGCGAGGAGATCAACTCTATAATATCACCGTAAAATTATAAATACAGAACTCGTTATCTAATATCAAAAGTTGGCCTTGTTTTTAGACAAAGATATTTTGTGTAAAGCGAAACAACGTACTGGATAATAGTTGTTTTTCAGAGATTAAATACCACGTCTGAAAGAGAGATTATAAATGAAACATACCAAAATAGTTCAGCTGTTACAATTGGAAATCCCGGCAACCAATGTTCTTATAAAAGGGTGGGTTCGAACCCGTCGAGATTCAAAAGGTTTTTCTTTTATCGAAGTCAACGACGGATCATGCCTCAAGAACATTCAGATCCTTGCCGACAGCTCATTAAGCAATTACCCGGACATCTCCAAGCTCTCAACAGGGTCTGCGGTAATTATCAGCGGTAATTTGGTGGAATCCACGGGGGCCGGACAAAAATGGGAGATTCTGGCGAATCGGGTTGAGATTGTCAGTCTTGCTCCTGAATCCTATCCGCTGCAGAAAAAACGCCATACGGACGAGTTTTTAAGAACCATTGCCCATTTAAGACCCAGGACCAACAAATACGGTGCCGTATTTAGGATAAGATCTGAGCTTTCATATGCCATCCATAAATTTTTCAGGGACAGAGGTTTCAAATATATTCATTCTCCGATCATAACCGGTTCCGATTGTGAAGGCGCAGGCGAGTTGTTCCGAGTAACAACCCTGGCTCTGGAAAATTTTCTAAAAAAAGACGGTATATCAGACTATGGCCAGGATTTTTTTGGATCCGAGGCAAATTTGACGGTCTCCGGACAGTTGTCCGCCGAAATGTTTGCCCTGGCTTTAGGAGATGTCTATACCTTCGGCCCGGCGTTCAGGGCTGAAAATTCTCATACCAGCCGGCATGTTGCCGAGTTCTGGATGGTGGAGCCGGAGATGGCGTTCTGCAACCTAGAAGGAAACATGAGCTTGGCCGAAGAAATGATAAAATATTTAATAAATTTTATACTCGAAGAAAGCAAAGATGATCTTGAACTTTTTGCAAAATTTGTTGATAAAAATTTAATAAAAACCCTGGATAACGTGGCTTCATCAGATTTTAAACGCTTATCGTATGCTTCAGCTGTAGAAATATTAAAAAAATCCCGGAAAAAATTTGAATATGATATCGATTTTGGAAAAGACTTACAAACCGAACATGAACGTTACCTTACAGAGCATCACTTTAAAAAACCTCTAATTATATTTGATTACCCTAAAACCATAAAACCGTTTTACATGCGCGTAAACGACGACAACAAGACCGTTTCCGCCATGGATGTTCTGATTCCGAAAATTGGGGAAATTATCGGAGGAAGCCAGCGCGAAGAACGATTGGGCGTACTGGAAAAAAGAATGGAAGAGATGAGTATGTCAAAAGACACTTACTGGTGGTACCTGGACTCCCGCCGGTTCGGAAGCGTGGAGCATAGTGGTTTCGGTCTGGGATTCGAACGACTGCTTATGTTTATAACCGGAATATCCAATATCAGGGACGTAATCCCCTTTCCAAGAACGCCGAACAGTATTGAGTTTTAACGGAGCGGGTTTTAGCCGTTGTCCGGTTGATTTTTAGGTTTTCATACACCTTAATTTTGCAAGATCTTCGGCATAACCGTATAGGTGTAGCCCCTTGCTTTCAACAATCATTTCACCGTCTTTCACACCGATTTCCCCGGCCATATATTGTTTAAGATTCTGAATACCGGCCAGATTTGCCGGAAGTCCTCCCCATAAATCCCATGATCGAAAATATATAATAAAATGAAGGGATTCATCCTGTATGCGTGTATCAATAGATCGCAGGCAAGGAGGATCTAAAAGCGTAAGATCGGCTGGATGTGCAACCTGTAATACCATTTGATTATTCCTGCTCCCGTACGCTTTATATGTCTGAATAACCCACTCTATCTGATTTAGATACAGTTTCCCGTTTTCTTCAAAAACGGCTTGGCCGTCGACCTCTCTTTTATCTATTATTTCAGTATTTCCCTGTTCCCAACACGCAAGCTTATCACCGGTAAGGGGTGTTCTTGTAAGGCGTTCGCCGTACGTGTACGATTCCCCGGGTTCTTTCTGGCCTGTCATCAGATACTCCATGTACGATCTTTCATACCCTTCACCGCCATAGATATATTCGTGCTCTACGGGATTGGGGATCCCGCAGGACGGGGGAATATCCGGCAGAAGTGGCTCTGAAGACGGATGGATGACGTGACCTAAAAAATAATCATATTCCAGTCTTGTCTGTCCGGCATAACTGCCTCGATCTATTTTAAACCGTCGTCCACGATCGAGAATATCATGAACGGCCTGAAACCAAAGGTCCGGTAAATCTCTTGCTTGAATCTTGTGAATGTACATCTCCATGTTTTTTTATATAGTGGTGACGATATGTTGAATATGGAATTGAAGAAGAACTGTTTTTTGTTTGGATAGAAAAATCATCGATTAAAAAATTTTAATTAATATCCTATATATCCAGTATACTTACTTCAAGGGCATTATTGTTTATAAATTCTCTTCTAGGTTCGACTTGTTCGCCCATAAGAATTGTAAAAATTTCATCCGATTCAACCACATCTTCTATTTTAACCTGTAAAAGGGTTCTTTTTTCGGGATTCATTGTGGTTTCCCATAACTGGTCGGGATTCATTTCACCCAGACCTTTATATCGTTGAATACCGAGCCCTTTTTTTCCTTCTGTTATCATAAAAGATAGAAAGCTTTCTTTATTTTGTATGCAAACCGAATCTGTTTTGTTGTCTTTGTTAAAAATAAGAAATGGGGGATTATCATATTTAAAAACATTTTTACCCAGGACAATGATTTTTTGAAAATCATCTGAATAAATAAGACTCCGACCTATCGTTACAGGTGTAACCTTTTTGCCGACCAAATCCATCGAAAATTGTCTTTGGTTTCCGTTAAAGGGGGGCGTAACGGTCATTTCATAAATATTTCGTTCATAATTCCATGTTAATTCTCTGACATCATATTCTTTTTCCGTTAACATTGTTTTTAATTTCAACATATTTCTTTCGTTTTGAAGAAAATCTTTATTTTCAACCTCTTCTTTTATGAGTATTTCTATGAGATCATTGTGAAAACCACGTTTTTCCATTCTTGACATAATTAAAAAATATTCCGAAAGATCAGATATAAAAAGATATAATTTGTGGTCTGAAAGCACGGTTTCATGTTTTCCGATCTTAATATCTTTTTTATTACAAACCCTCTTTAACACATAATCATTAAATTCTTTTTCATTTTTTAGATAAATTGCATTTTTTCCTTTACCGACTTTAAATAACGGGGGTTGAGCGATGTACAGATAGCCTTTATTAATCATCTCGTTCATGTGTCTGTAAAAAAATGTTAACAAAAGCGTTCTGATATGAGATCCGTCAACATCGGCATCTGTCATTATAATGGTTTTATAATATCTGATTTTATCAACATCGTATTCTTCCTTCCCCACACCGGTACCCAGTACAGTTATGATATTTTTTATTTCCTCGCTGCGGAGTACTTTATCAAAACGCGATTTTTCAACATTTATTATTTTACCCTTTAACGGTAAAATCGACTGAAATTTTCTATCTCTGCCCTGTTTGGCACTGCCCCCTGCAGAATCCCCTTCCACAAGAAAAAGTTCTCTTTCAGAGGGTTCTGAAATCTGGCATTCAGCAAGTTTACCCGGAAGCGTTGAATCAATCAAAGCGCCCTGTTTTCTTGCCAAATCCCGAGCGCGCCTTGCTGCATCTCTTACTCGAGAAGCATCAACGGCTTTAGTAATAATTTTTCTGGCCACTGCTGGATTTTCTTCCAGAAAAACATTTAATTTTTCGTTTATAAGAGACTCAACAAGTCCTTTGACCTCGCTATTTCCAAGTTTTGTTTTTGTTTGACCCTCGAACTGGGGGGATTTTATTCTAATACTTATAACCGCGGTCAATCCTTCTCTTATATCCTCACCACTAATCTTTACCTGAAGATTTTTCGGAAGATTTCCATTAGTCGCATATTGATTTATGGTACGCGTTAACCCCGCTTTAAAACCTATAAGATGAAACCCTCCTTCTATTGTGTTGATATTGTTAGCAAATGAAAATATTTTCTCATTAAATGTGTCATTATACTGGATAGAAACTTCTATCTGAACTTCGTTTTTTATACCCTCTATAAAAATAGGTTTATGAAGCGCTAAATTTCTTCTGTTAAGATATTCAACAAATGAAACAATACCCCCTTTATAAAAAAACTCATCCTTTTTATCTGAACGTTCATCTTCTATTATTAATCTTACCTCTTTATTCAAAAAAGCTAGTTCCCTTAACCTTCGAATCAATATTTCATAACTAAAATTATCTGTCTCTAAAATTTGTGTATCAGGAATGAAATGTATTTTCGTACCCCGTTTCTTTGTTTTACCTATAATGCTTAATTCTCTCGTTTTTTTACCTTTTTCAAAGGTCTGATAATAAATATTTCCGTCGGTATAAACTTCTACTTCCAATGTTTTAGAAAGTGCGTTTACCACTGAAACACCCACACCGTGTAACCCTCCGGAAACTTTATAGGAATGATCGTCGAATTTTCCTCCTGAATGAAGCTTTGTCATTACAACTTCAATGGCGGGCATATTCTCTGTTTTTTGAATTCCTACGGGTATTCCTCTTCCATTATCTTCAACACTGACACTATTATCGGTATGAATGGTAACAATAATCTTATCACAATATCCTGCCATAGCTTCATCAATACTGTTATCTATAACTTCATATACAAGACGATGAAGCCCTTGGATATTGATATTTCCGATATACATTGCGGGCCTTTTTCTCACCGCTTCGAGGCCCTCGAGAACTTTTATATTATCTGCGTTATATGTTTGTTGTTCTTTATTCATATTCTCATCGGCATATTTACACTTATATAGGTATCGTCGTTTTCCCCTTCTATTATACACGGTTTTTCTTCATCAATTATATTAATAATGACTTTTTTAGAATCTATAACACTGAGTATATCAATAAAGTATCTTGGATTAAACGCGACTTCAATAGGATCACCCTTAAAATCTATATCCATATCTTCTTTTGATTCACCGATATCGGGATTTATGGTTGTTATAAAAAGCTTGCCATCTCTAAAATTGAAAACAACCCCTTTATAATTATCAGAAGATAAAATAGACATTCTTTTCAGCATCATTAAAAACATATTTCTATCTATATGTATCGCATGAGATGCTCCTTTTTTTATTATATCGGCGTATTCCGGAAAATCGCCTTCAAGAAGCCTTATTATTATTTTTTCTGTATCTTTTTTTATTATAAAATTATTATTTTTAATTCCCAGTTGAACCATCCCTACAGAATCAAGAAACTTAACAACTTCATTCATACCCTTTTTTGGAATAATTATACCTTGTTCTCGAGGAAGCTTAATATCCTTTTTATAAACTTGATCAATCTTTGAAAGCCGGTTGCCGTCGGTTGATACCATCCGAACTATATTTTTATCATCCTTATGAATAATTTCAAAATATATTCCTGTAATATGAGCCCGTTTTTCATCAGAAGCACCGGTAATAATAATCATTTTTTCTATCATATTTTTAAATACACCCGAATCGATACTAAAAAACTCAACATCATCTATATATGGCGTTTCAGGAAAATCTTCGGAATTCATTCCAACAATATTATACTCGACCGTTTTATTTGCTATTTTGATCCAGTGATTTTCAATTTCATTAACCTGTATTTCATCACTCGGAAATTCTCTTACGATCTCATAGAACTTTCTTGAATTAATAACTATGGTTCCATGTGATTCAACTTTTGCAGGATATTGTCCTTCAAATCCTGTTTCAAGATCGGTAACTACCATAGTTATGCCATAATCTGTTGTACTTATTAAAATATTTACTGTTATTGCCAGGTTGCTTTTTCTTCCGGTTAATCCTTGAACTTTTGATAATATATCAACGATGTCTTGTTTTTTAATTTTGAATTTCATTATCAGTTCCTTTTAACATTTTATAATATACTATTAATAATATTAAAGGATGTTAATAAGTATAATAACTTTTTAACCTATCTTTTTAATAGATAAAATTTATATAAAAAATATATAAAAAAGGCGATAAAAAATAATTAAAAATAATAAATTTTAAAGAGAATAAAAAAAAGTGTTGATAAGTATTAAGTTATTAAAAAAATATTAATGTAAAATGGTATGTATTTTTAAATAGTCACAACTTGACTGTTTGTTAAAATATGATATGATATCTCTAATAATAAAAAGCATACAATATATAGTATATAAATTATTATTTATATACTATATAAAATTATTATACAAGGGTTTTTTATTATTTATTGATTAAAGTTTAGATGAATTATTAAAAGTCGAATTTATTAAGAGTTTGTTGTTTAATTTATTAGCCGTCGGCGCGTAATTATTATTATTTAATAGACTATAACTTATTAAAAAAAAATATACTTTATCTCATATGAGATTTATAGCTGATTTTCATGTTCATTCACATTTTTCAAGGTCGACGGCGAAAAATCTTGATCTTGAAAACCTATACATAGCAGCCCAGTTAAAAGGTATAACGGTTATCGGAACCGGCGATTTTACCCATCCGGGATGGTTTGCAGAAATTAAAAAAAAACTTATTTCAGCTGAACCCGGACTTTTTAAGTTAAAGGAAAAAATCGCAAAAATATGCGATCAGCGGGTTCCCCCATCGTGTCGAGGGAAAGTCCGGTTTATTCTGGTTTCTGAAATAAGTAATATATATAAAAAAAATAAAAAAGCCCGTAAAAATCATAATCTTGTATTTCTGCCAAACCTTGACCTTGTAAAAAACTTTAATTTAAAATTAGATAAAATCGGGAATATTAAATCTGACGGTAGGCCGATTCTTAGCCTTGACGCAAGAAACCTTCTTGAAATTCTTCTTGAGACTTCCGATAAGGCGTTTCTGATACCTGCTCATATCTGGACCCCATGGTTTTCACTCCTTGGTTCAAAATCAGGTTTTGATTCGGTTGAAGAATGTTTTGAAGATCTTTCATCTTTTATATTTGCAGTTGAAACCGGCCTTTCATCTGATCCGGCCATGAACCGGAGAGTATCATCTTTGGACGGACGGACTTTGGTCTCGAATTCTGATGCTCACTCCCCCTTAAAACTTGGAAGGGAGGCAAATATTTTTAATACGGAGCTTTCCTATTCATCCATAAAAAAAACCATCAAAAAAGGAGACCCCGAAAGTTTTATAGGAACATACGAATTTTATCCTGAAGAGGGAAAATATCATATCGATGGACACCGAAAGTGCAATGTTAGTTTTTGGCCGGAACAGACCCGAAAACATGACGGAAAATGTCCCGTATGTGGGAAACCGCTGACACTTGGTGTTTTGTACAGGGTAGAGGAACTTTCGGATCGGTTCGAAGGTGAGAAACCCGAAATAACTCTCCCTTTCTTTAATATTATTCCACTTACGGAAATATTATCGGATGTTTTAGAAGTGGGTTCCGGATCAAAGAAAGTGATGAGAAATTATATGATCTTGCTTGAGAAGCTCGGACCTGAATTTAAAATTCTTAATAATAAAAGAAAAGAAGAAATTAATTCGGCAGGCGTTCCTTTACTTGGTGAAGCGATCTCAAAAATGAGGCAAAATAAAATCGTTCTTTTACCCGGATATGACGGAGAATATGGAAAAATAAAAATTTTTAATCATCAAGAACGTAAAAAACTGCTCGGACAAAAAGAGTTTTTTTTTATTAAGCCACCGAAATCTGATGAAAAGAAAAAAAACAAAACAGGTGTTACGTGCCGATAATTTTACGTTTTATTATCAAGAGGATGTTTTTCTATAATTAACAAACCGATCAAAAAATGCCCCCTAAATACTCCATGTTCTTTTTTTGTGATATGTATGATCTTTGTTTTTAAGAATTCGGCAGAACTCGACGCTTCAGGCGGATAATATTTCATTTTTAATATTTCGTTTACTGCTAGATGCTCCAGTACTGCAGAATCTTCATTTACCAGAATACCTAAGCTTTTTAATGAAAGATCCCTTAATTTAAAATGATAGAGACCGCCGGTCTCTTTTAACTTAAACTCTACGCTGTAATACCTATCCAGTACCTTCCTTGATTCGGATCTTTTTTCTTTGCGGTTGCCTGTGGTGGTATTTTCTTACATGATCGCTCTTTTTTTTAGTTAAAAGGTAAACGGCTGGAGACGAAAAACGAAAAATCGTATACTGTAACCATAAACAAATCATAATAAAAAGTTGCCGTTATGTCTATATGTTATACAAAATTAGACGAGGGTTCAAGTTTTTTTTGAAGAAAAGTTAAAGAATTAAAAAAAGAAATTTGCTCTTGCTTTAGAATAATAGAGAAATATATTTTTGTCGCTTAATAAAGATAAAAATTTACGATTATTCATTAAGACACAAAAAGTTGAAGAGCCGAGCCATAAATTATGAAGGATGATATCTTTAATGGACAAATAAGCGGCAGAAAGGAGGTCTATACGAAAGACAAGGTCCGGTTTGATTGCCATCCGGAGGTCGCGTGTTTTACTCGATGCTGCAAGGATGCCGACATGTATCTTTATCCCTATGATATTATCCGCATGAAGAACGGACTCGGTATTTCTTCGGATCGATTTCTTGAACAATATAGCATTCAAGCAATTAGAGACAACCCATATTTTCCAAGTCTTATGCTGAAGATGTCGGACGATGAAGAAAAATCATATCCCTTCCTGTCTCCCGAAGGATGTACCATATACAAAGACCGGCCCTTTTCCTGCCGATCTTATCCGCTGGAACGCGCCGTGGCAAGAAGCGGTGATGAAAATGGACGTAAGGTTTTATACTTCATTATGCGTCACAGCTGCTGTCTCGGGCATAAAGAATCTCGCGAATGGACGGTAACGGAGTGGATTGAAGACCAGGAGATGGAATTATATAATGAAATGAATGATTTGTGGGTCGATATCGATTCCATATTCAGAGTAAATCCGTGGGGCTCTCAAGGAATTGACAGCCCCGCCTTAAAAATGGCGTTTATGGCCTGTTTTAATATAGATATGTTTAAGAAATTCATCTTCGAGAGCAGTTTTTTATCGCGCTTTGATTTGCCCGGGGAAAGAATTGAAAAGTTGAAGTGGTCAGATGTTGAACTGATGAAGTTTGGTTTTGACTGGACAAAGTTTTTTCTTTCCGGATCTGGACCGCTCGTTTTGACTCGACCCGAAACAGACCCGAGTTAAAATATAGTTTCATTTTTCAAAGGTATCCGCTTTCGAGTCAGCCAATAAGAATGCCTACAACCGCTCCGGTCATACAAGTAGCCAGGGTACCGGCTACGATGGAACGGAACCCCAATAAAACGATTTCATCGCGTCTTTCAGGCGCCATTGTCCCCATTCCGCCGATCATAATCCCCAGACTTCCGGGATTGGCAAAACCGCACATGGCATATGTCATAATAACCAGGCTTTTATGGCTTAAAGCACCTTCTGCCAGACGGCTCATATCAAGGTAGGCTAAAAATTCGTTGAGGATGGTTTTGGTTCCCATAAGTGCGCCGGCTACTGGAGCCTCTTTCCAAGGGACACCCATAAGCCATACAACCGGTGCCATCACTAGTCCCAGAAGTCTTTGCAGCGTAACCGGTTGATTACCAAATTCCGGCAAAAGAGACAGGATTATATTAACAAGGTGGACCAGAGCCACAAGCACAATCAGCATGGCGATGATATTGATTAGGAGCTGGATACCCTGCATAGTTCCTTTGGTGATAGCGTCTATGGCACTCAACGACACTTCCGGAGACGTCAACTCTCCGGAGGTCGGCCGGCCGGTTTCAGGCACCATGATCTTGGAAATCATGACAGCCGCCGGTACGCTGATGATAGACGCCGTCAGAATATGCCCCATAATATCTGGAATAATGTTGCTCAGAATGCTGGCATAGAGCACCATGACCGTGCCTGCTATGGTGGCCATTCCCGAGGTCATCAGTGTGAAAATCTCACTTCGGCTCATCTCATTCAGATACGGGCGGATGAAAAGCGGGGATTCGACCATACCAATGAATATATTGGCCGAGACACCCAATCCCTCGGCACCACCCAATCCCATGGTCTTTTGTAATACCCAGGAAAAGGCGTTTACCACCATGGGCAGGATTTTCCAGTAAAACAGAAGCGCTGACAGGGCGCTAATGAGAAGAATGAGAGGAAGAGCCCTGAAGGCCAAAATAAAACTGGCTGCCGGATATTTTTCAGCAAATGGAAGTTTTCCGCCTCCAAGGTAACCGAACACCATGGAGGTTCCTGCGGTTGTGGATTCTTCCAGGGATAGAACAAGTCGGTTCAAAGAGATAAAAAAATTTCTGAAAACCGGCAGTTTGAGCAGTATTAGTCCTACGGCAAACTGGATTAAGATTCCGGCGATGATAATTTTAAAACTCACCTTTGTGCGGTTTTCACTGATCAGCCAGGCAATTCCCACGAATACGACCAGGCCCGCTATGCTTTGGGCGATCATGGATTTTCCCTTTTTTATTAACCAAGTTGCTTGATTACAACAGGGGTATGATTCGCTCTATGTGGTCCTTGATTATAGTAAATATCTTTTGGTATTTTTTGTAGGAACCACCCATGGGATCTTCGATGGAGCTTTTTCTGGTTTCCTTGTCGGGCCAGGCGCCGAGGAGAGCAACTCTGTCTCGACGCCATGGAAAGAAAACCTGAACGAATTTTTTGTGGACCGGTTCCATACATAGAATCAGGTCCGCCTTCAGCAACTCTTTCCCGACAAGAGATCGAGCTCTGTGGGATGAAATGTTAAAACCGTTTTTTTTACAGACAGCCTGGGCATATTCGGTGGCCGGAGAATCATTTGCTCCGTGAATGCCCATGGATGAAACAATTAGATCATCACGTTCCATTCCATGCCATTTATATCGCAAAAAACCTTCCGCCATAGGACTGCGGCAAATATTTCCCGTACACACAAAAACAATATTCAACATTTCACTTCCATTAAAGATTTAACGGCAAACAAGATGACTCAGCACAAAACTCTTTCCAGAATATCCGTCGTGGACAGGTAGATGGCTAGGTCCTTGCTCGCTCTGGGTCCCGCGACATTTAGAACTTTAATTTCATGTTCTGCGATCCAGGATCTGATTTGTCTTGCGGCTTGAGAAGACCGGGTCTTGTTCAAATCTATATGAAGCCAGGGCCGGCCATGACGAAGCACCATGTCTCGAGTATAATCTGATCCTCCGGTGAGTTTACCATGTGATAGTATCAGGGTGCCGTCGGAGTCTATCACGTTCTGTTCAGTCCGTTTGTTATGGTTGGCTGTATCCATTTCTTTGAGTCGATATTTGTCATCTAGCTTCCCGTTTTCCGTTAACCGCCCTTTGGGTATCCACCCGCCATGTGAAATCCCCAGCTTAATAGCCACATCAAGCGCAGCGCGGTCAGCGCCGGTCTGACCGCCGGAAATTATTTTAGTTACCATGATCGTCTCTCTTATGCAAAAAATTTACACTGCGATTTTAATATGTTCAATATAGGCTAACGATTGGTGGGTGTCAATGGATAGGCAAAAGTGCAACGTACCGACAACGTTTGGACAGCATGTGTTTAAAAAAGCATTACATCCGAATTCCGTTATTTCGATGGTGAGCCGTGCAAACTCCCTTACCCTTCCGAAAGAACCCGAATATGTGTCTCAACCGACTCTCCCAGTGCCTGCAGGTGGTAGCCGCCCTCGAGCATGGAAACAAGCCTGCCCTCTGCGTAGTCCTCGGCAATGCCTTTAACTTTTCGTGTCAGCCGTTCATACCCTTCTGTAGTGAGCCTTATATGTGCCAAAGGGTCGTCTGTGTGGGCATCGAAACCAGCGGAGATAAGAACAAACCGGGGCCTGAACTTTTCCATCTCTCGCTCAACCGTTTCCATGGCTTGGAAATACTCTTGATTTCCTGCACCCGGAGGCATGGGGAAGTTTAAAGTGTATCCTTGACCTTTACCGGTTCCTGTTTCTGAGGCTCTTCCCGTGCCGGGATAGCAGGTGAAGGGGTTTTGGTGGAAGCTTATGTAAAATACGGCCGGGTTTTGTTCGAAGGTATGCTGGGTACCGTTGCCGTGGTGTACATCCCAGTCTATTATCACAATTCGTTCCACGGCATATTTTTTTTGAAGATACTTTGCCGCAATGGCAATATTATTGAAGTAACAAAAACCCATGGCCTTGGATCGTTCTGCGTGATGGCCGGGGGGTCTTACCGCACAAAAACAGTTTTTTATATTCCCCTGCATCACGTTGTCTATTCCCGCAAGTATACCCCCGGCAGCACAAATGGCCGCTTCAAAAGTGGCGGGGCTTAACGGGCATTCCGGGGTGTCTAAAAAAGGAGCAGAGCTTTCCACCGCACGCTTAAACCTGTCTATATAACTGGATTCATGACAAAGTTCCAAAATACTCCTTTCCGCGGGAACAGGTTCTATGTGAAGAAGTTTATCAAGGAGGCCCGATCCTTCTAAAGCCTTAATTATGGCGGTAAGTCTTTGAGCCCGTTCCGGGTGATTGGAACCGGTATCATGCTTAAGGTACAGATCATCATATACAAGTCCGGTTTTGGTCATATCCATTTTCCTTTCCAACAATTAAGAAATCATAAAAGATTCTACGTTGACTTAATATCTATGTCTTAATATGGTTGTCGGGTAAAAAATGGAAATATATTTCAAGATAATGAGGAAGGCAATGTCTTTTTAACCCGACCCGGCAATTTTTTAACGCGTACCGGTACAATTTATTTATGATCAAGGGGTTGGGAATTCGCATCAAAAGTTTTTTGCCACAAACAGCACAAATTGTAGAACCAAGGGACTCACATGCTGCGTTCAAAACTTCCTGATGTTGGCGTTACCATTTTTACAGTAATGTCGAAGCTGTCCAATGATCATAACGCCATAAATCTTTCACAGGGATTTCCGGATTTTGATGTTCATCCCGATCTTTTGGATCTGGTGAATAAATATATGCGTTCCGGATATAATCAGTATGCGCCGATGCAAGGCGTGTCGATTCTTCGTGAAATGATTGCTGAAAAAGTAATGAAGTTATATAACGCCGGTTACGATCCCGGATCTGAAATTACCGTGACATCCGGTGCTACCGAAGCATTGTTCGCGGCAATCACTGCTGTTGTTCATAACGGTGATGAGGTAATCGTTCTCGAGCCGGCATTCGATTCGTATGTACCGGCCATTAAATTAAACGGGGGAATTCCGGTATATGTCAAATTTAAGTTTCCGGAGTATCGAATAGACTGGGATGAAGTTAAGCAAGCTGTAACGTCAAAGACAAGGCTTATTATATTAAATTCGCCCCATAACCCCACCGGAGCCGTATGGTCGCATGAAGACATAGCAGCCTTGAAACAAATTGTTATGGATACGGAAGTGTTGATTTTGAGTGATGAAGTTTACGAGCATATTATTTTTGACGGCCTCAGGCATGAAAGCATATCCCGCCATCCCGAGCTGGTTTCACGAAGCTTTGTCATCGGTTCCTTTGGAAAAACCTATCACACAACCGGATGGAAGATCGGATACTGCCTGGCTCCGTCGGTTCTATCCAAAGAGTTTCAAAAGGTGCACCAGTTTCTGACATTTGCATCCAATACGCCGATTCAGTTTGCCTACGCCGAATTCATACGGAACCGAGATGTTTATCTGAACCTTTCAAATTTCTATCAACGAAAGAGGGATAGATTTTTAACACTCATTGAAAAATCACGCTTCAAACCGATACCCTGTCACGGCACTTATTTTCAGATGCTTGATTATTCGGAAATTTCTGATGAATCCGACGTGGAATTTTCAAAACGGCTTATCATAGAACACGGTGTGGCTTCAATTCCACCTTCGGTTTTTTATCATCAAAAAGACGATCATAATGTTTTGCGATTCTGTTTTGCGAAAAAGGATGAAACCTTGGACAAAGCCTCGGAGAAATTATGCCAGATTTAAAAACCACTATTATACAGACCGAACTAGTCTGGGAAGACATGGAGTCCAACCTTGCTGCATTTAATGATAAGATTAACGCGATCGAGGATGATACACATCTTATCGTATTGCCGGAAATGTTTACAACCGGTTTCAGCATGAATCCCGCCGATCTTGCTCAAAACATGAAAGGATCTTCCGTAAAATGGCTGAGAGAGAAATCACGGCAAAAGAATGCTGACATAGTCGGAAGTATCATCGTCACTGATGATGGTAAGTTTTTCAACCGGTTGATCTGGGCAAAACCCCAAGGCGAGATCTTTACTTACGATAAACGGCATCTCTTTCGTATGGCCGGTGAAGAAAAAGTATACAGTGCCGGCCGTCAAAATATTACTGTTGAACTGCGAGGCTGGAAGATCAGACCTTTTATCTGTTATGATTTGCGTTTTCCGGTCTGGACGCGAAATATCGAAAACCGGTATGATGCGGCTATATTTATCGCCAACTGGCCTGAAAGACGCTCAGATCACTGGAAGCTACTACTTCAGGCTCGAGCCGTTGAAAACCAGTGTTATGTTATAGGGGTTAATCGCGTGGGAATCGACGGAAACGGTCACAATTACAGTGGTGATTCTTCAATAATCGATCCCCTTGGTAACATTATATTCCATAAGAAGAATGCGACAATCACCTATACGGTCGATCTGTCCTATGAGACCCTGCAAAACGCCAGGGAATCCTTTCCCGTCTGGATGGATGCGGATAACGATTTGATTCCTTATAAATAAATTTAATCCGTTATGATAGCAGGCATCAAAAATTGTTCATCAGGTGCCCCTGGGATTGAAAACGTGTATTTCTGATCTATAGCCATACCGAGTGGACTTCATTAACGGTTTCTTTCACGGACAGAACTGCGTTCGCAAGTCGGAAATACATCAGGGCGACACCGATATTTTGGGCAACGACTTGAAGATGTTCTACATCCTGTTCCGAAATATCCCAAACCTGTGAGCGATAAAGGCGCAATGCACCGACTATTTTCCCATGTAAAGTGATGGGGAGAGAGACGATCGCTCTTATATCCTCTTCTTTGGCTTTATCAGGATATTGCAGGCGGTCACTCGTTGTAACATCGCTAATGATAACGGGTTCCCGGTTTGACGAAAGTTTGATACTTTTATCCACCAGGACAGGTCCCTTGTTAACATAATTGATGCTCAGCCCGGAACTGGCAAGAATTTCAAGTTCCTCTAATTCCGGATTTAATACGAATATGGTTGCGCCCTTAATTCCAAGAGCACCGACTAAAACCTGAGTTAACTGATTGGCCATTGTATCCGCATTTTCAGATTTTGTAATAACCTCGAAAACCAGTTGAAATATTTCCAAATCTATTTTGCTTTGAACAGCCACGGGATTCCTCCTCCTCATCTAATACTATTCATATGTTTTCGTAATATATTCCTGTATGTTATCTTCATGAACCACGTCATGTTACAACATAAACATCGACCTGTTTCAGGCTTTTCATAACTTTATTGGAGACACTTCCGGTGAAAAACCTGGTGATCTTGCCAGGGTTACGATTTAAAATAACTATATCAAATCCGTTGTCTAAAACAAGATCAACGATATCCTGAGCAACATCTTTGTTAAGAGCCCTAAAAATGTAATGGACCCTATTGCTTGAAAAACCCTTCTGAATCAGTTTTTCTCTGGCCTGTTTAATCCCTGTCTCATGCTCATGAATCTTCTGTTGAAGGTAAGCCAGGTTGCTCGAGATTTTTTCCATGATTAGACTGTTGCGCAATTCGATCTTTGGCACAGGGGTATATGCGTTAAAAAATGTTACCTCAACCCCTTTGTCCTCTGCAAACCTTCGAATGACGAAGTCTAAAGCCTTCTCATCGTAATTGGTAAAATTGTAAGGGACTAAAACTTTTTGCTTATCCATTTTACCCTCCTTTCTCCCAATTTCGGATTGAAGTGTTTATGGTTACAATTCCGAGGATGCCATATAGACACTAAAACCAATTTTGTTAAATTGTAGGATGTTAGAGCCGCCAGAGCGCCGAAAATAGTAAGTACTGTAACTTAAATAATGGATTAACAACAAGAGGAACAGGAAAAAGTGTATGCGCAAGAGGAGCAAATTCACATCACAATATTTTTTTATATCATTCTACAGGATAATTGTCAAAAAATAGTGCATTTATCATTATCGCTAGATTTACCCTCGAACATAACGATTTAATATTCACTGATGATCCTTATTTTTATAAAATTCCTCTGATAAAAACTTTTAGGCGATGAGTTTATTATAGCAGGTTTATGGGTTGAGGATATGAAATAAGACTCGGCTTGATCACCGCTAAGTTATGATGATATATTCCTTGACAAAAAAGAGCGTTTTGCAAAGGTTTCGCCACTTGTCTGCATCCAAAAGGCTTTGATGTGATCAACTAAACAGTTGGTTTTTCGGCTGGTTTTTCCTTGGTATCATCTTGTTTTTACGGCCATAAAGAAAAGGGCAAGGATAAATTGACGGTTTTTTTGCCACATAAAAGAAATTGCTCAGTAATGCTAACTTTTTCTAAGTTTTGTTGACTTTCCGGATATGCTGACCGGATCTTATATATTGAGGTAAAAACATGATTTGCTTATTTTGCGGCAAACCGGAAAGGAATTATAGACCGGGCACTAATGTTAATTTCATATGTGGCACTTGTGTGCAGTTATTGTTAAGTGCGGATCAGGCCGATTTAAAAAAGGCTTATGCCAAGGCAGCCAAGAAAGGCTGTTCGGGTAAGGCATCAGCGTGCCGTTTCAAGGGACGTAGGGAGCCTAATCGGAAAATGGCAATTTCTATTTACCCTGATCTATACCTGAATTGACAGAATGGAAGGCCTAATCACAGCAAAGATTGAAAAACGACGCTGATATCTAAAAACGCACGTTTTTTGATTTTATTGCCAGTGGGAATATATAGCAGATGTCGATAACCTCAGGTTGTTATTCTTGGTCGAATTTATATTTGTAAAGAAATAATTTTGACGATTTTATGGAACTCGGAATACTTCCAGGTGCCTCTGGGCAGATAAAATATCATCGCTTATTTGCTTTTTGGGGAATAAATTTGTCTGGTTCACCTTTTCTGCGGCGAATAACATTGTCGACATCAGGTTTGGCT
>Ga0114919_10000328_pt1 | contig 35915 bp, 37 predicted proteins | sample BlataG_FD_88682 | JGI IMG/M metagenome (GOLD analysis project Ga0114919, IMG submission 88682) | Deep subsurface microbial communities from Black Sea to uncover new lineages of life (NeLLi) - Black_00105 metaG | ecosystem: Environmental > Aquatic > Marine > Oceanic > Sediment | place: Atlantic... | reverse complement strand
GTTTGGTGGGGGGTGGTTGGGAGTTGGTGTGTGGGGGGGGGTGGGGTGGGGGGGGGGGGGGGGGGGGGGGGGGGGGGGGGGGGGGGGGGGGGGGGGGGGGGGGATCGATGAGGAGGAAGAAGAAGATCGTTGGGACGACGGAGAAGGGATGTGTGCGTAATTGTTCCTGAATTAAGAAACCCTGATCAATTACCTGACTGATTGCCGCAGATTTGTGGTTGAAAGAGGAAGAGTTGCCTCTCAGAGCGGTGCTCTTGAGTTGCATATGCATCTTAAAGCCTCAAAGAAAACTTTCTTAAGATGGATCTGCCCAACGTTTGACAAGATGATGGGAAATTTAGACCTGATTTGGTCTCTGAATGTGTAATAGAACGTTGATCTGTGCTATAAATGGTATGTACACGGTTTTTTTAGCTGCCTCTCCTGAAATAACTCGCTACCCACACTCTGGAGCTTATAAACTTTAATTAAATGGACAAAATCAGGATAACTTCGATACAAAAATATTTTAAATCTCAAATATAGAGTCCCTTTGAATAGTTATATCCACACAATTCCCCCAGAATCGTTTACAAACACCGACTCGACTGCAATTCTCCGACATCAACCAAGAGAAGTCTCGCCCTAGGAAGTTGAAATATTTCAATCACTGCCGCCAAACAAAGCTACCATCATACCTACAAATCCTAGGCGGTATCACGAAACTGCCTCTACTTTCCTTCAGTCCACACCATGGCATCACCGCCCGGAGCAGCGGCCGCCTACACCGCCTCTCAGGAAACCAGTCCAGGCTATTCCAACCAGTCTGCTGAATTCTTCCTCTCCAACTACAGACTAGGCAAAACTCTAGGCATAGGATCTTTTGGCAAGGTCAAAGTTGCTGAACATGTCTTGACAGGTCACAAGGTCGCCATCAAAATCCTCAATCGCAAGAAGATCAAGCAGATGGACATGGAGGAAAAAGTCAGAAGAGAAATCAAAATCCTCCGCCTCTTCATGCACCCCCACATCATCAGACTCTACGAAGTCATAGAAACTCCAACAGATATATATGTTGTCATGGAATATGTCAAGAGCGGAGAGCTCTTTGACTACATTGTAGAAAAAGGCCGTCTAATGGAGGATGAAGCCCGTCACTTCTTTCAACAAATAATCAGTGGGGTGGAATATTGTCATAGAAATATGATAGTACATAGAGACTTGAAGCCAGAGAACTTATTGCTCGATTCTAAGATGAATGTCAAAATAGCAGACTTTGGTCTTAGTAATGTCATGAGAGATGGCCATTTTCTGAAAACCAGTTGTGGCTCGCCAAACTATGCTGCTCCAGAGGTCATCAGTGGGAGACTCTATGCTGGTCCTGAGGTAGATGTATGGTCTTGTGGTGTTATATTATACGCATTACTTTGCGGTTCCCTTCCCTTTGACGATGAAAACATCCCGAATTTGTTCAAAAAAATAAAAGGAGGGATCTACACACTGCCCAGTCACCTGTCTCCTGGAGCCAGAGACCTGATACCGAGAATGTTGCTGGTAGATCCACTGAAAAGAGTGACTATCGCAGAGATACGCATGCACCCATGGTTTACTGTACGGCTACCCAGGTACCTGGCACTGTCACAAAGTGATCCGTTGACGGCTGGAGCTGCTCCAGATGAAGAAGTACTGAGGGAGGTGCTGAAGCTTGGGTTTGAGAGGAACTTTGTTATGCAGAGCCTGAGAGGGAGGCAGCAGAATAAAGCTACAGTGGCGTATCATTTATTGACTGATAATAGGAGGCATACTCAGAGCAGTGCGTATTTGAAACAGGAAATGACCGAATCAGAGGACACCAATAATAATAACAACAATAACAGTACGCATCATCATCATGCCATGTCTAATAGTAATAGCAAGAGTGGTAACAATCTCCAGTTGGCACCCAGATTAGTAGTAGAAAGAAGATGGAGGCTGGGATTGACTTCCAGAGCACATCCTTCATCTATAGTGACTGACATGCTGCGCACGCTGAGGCATCTGGGGATTGCTTGGAAGAAATGTAGTCCTTATAACTATAAATGTAGAGCTTTGGTTGAGACGTTTGATGTGGCAGAAGGAGAAGATGGAGGAGGGCTTGTTCATGGGGATGGAGATGACATGATGACTGATGATCAAGATACAGGTAGTGGTGGTGGTGGTGGTGGTGGTGGTGTTATGGGGGGAGAGAGGCATGTCAAATTTGAATTACAGTTGTATAGATCTAGAGAAGGAGAATATGTTGTTGATCTACAGAGATTGGAGGGGGAGTTGTTTTTCTTCCTAGATATATGTGGCAAAGTGGCCTCAATGGTACAGTTGTGATTCGTCAAGTTGGCTACTTTTTATTTATTTAAGGCAAGGGCAGCTTATGTTTTGAACTGCAGAATTTTGATCGTTTTAATTACAATGAATATGAATACTTACTTAGATGAGCAGTTCTTTTAAACGAACAGTGACACCATTCACCTTCTTTCCATCACCGCCGCCTTTATCATCGCTACTAACTTGATTATTAACGACTGCTGCTACTCTCTTGGTTGTTCCACAGCAATTCTTATACTTCATCTTACTCCCACAGGGGCATTGTCTATTTCTACCCGGTGCTGTACTGGTCTTATTTGTGCTGTTGCTAGGTGCTGGTGCTGGTGCTGGTGCTGGTGCTGGTGCAGTTGATGCTTCACAATTACTATAACTCTTTTTCTTCCTTTTCTTCTTGCTTCCATCCTTTCCACCTGGTGATGAAGGTTCTTCCTCTTCACTATCACTATCACTATCACTATCGCTACCTCCATCTTCATCAGTATCATCATCACCACCATCCTCCTCCTCTTCTTTGTGCATATCAAACAACACAGCATTTATAGGCAGAGGAGGTCCACTACCATGATCGTCAGCTGCCCTAACACTGTTATAATGACAACCATCGTGGTATGCCATATAAAGGGTCTTTGATGGTTCCAATAATGATGACTTGCTGCTCTTCTTCCCTCCCTTCTTCCCCTTTCTACTACTACTGCTACTGCTACTGCCAACTCCCTCATCATTATCATTATATTGTGAAGAAGAAGGAGATGCTTCACCTATATGATCTGGCCAATTCTTAATAGTCCAAACAGGCTGACCTGGTTGGTATATCCTAAAGTTAACATGCAATGCCATTGATGCTGCTTGCAGTTCAATATTGCCGGCCCAGGTACCGTCTCTTCTCATTCGGGTAATGTAGTCGTTCAACGACTCGTCATCTTCTATGAATGGTTTGAAATTGTCTTCATGTTGCTGTATGTAGTCGACTACCTTGGTTCTGTAATGGAGGTGGTCACCATTGTCGCCCTCTAGTTGGTCTGCTAGGGATCGGAAGAAACAGGAGCCGTCTGCAGCGACGATTTTGACACGGAGGCCGTGTTGCGAGAGCTCTGTGGACAGGTCGTCAAAGGTTTGGCAACGGCCATTCTTCTTGTTGCCCTGAAGAATGGTGGTCGATAAGGTGCGATGAGAATGTGATCTAGGGTGATGGGTGGCATTTCTTAGAGGACAGGGGTGTAGGGGATAGCTTACCTTTCTTTGAGTCTTCTTTTGATTTGGTGATGAGGAATCTTTTTGATTGCGTTTATTAGGTTTGCTCGCCTTTTTGGTCTTCTTTTTGCCCATTCCTTCTACTCATACAGGGCCAATGATCGTGTAATATTCGAATTACTCCAATGTATCAAGCCAGGTGCCGACATTTTGAGCTGTCTCACTTATTCCACGTCGCCATTCCTCTCCTCACGTTCATAAAGTCAATTTACGGGAAATGTACCGCTCGAAATAACAAATGATCTGAGTATAACAGTCCATGTGCACTAAAAACTTAGTAATACCATCAGAAAATGACGATATCATCAATTAACTGATCGAATTGATTACAACTGATATTAGTTCTTTGACAAAGCGACTTGCACAAAGACAGTATAGCATCAAGAACTCAGTAAAAACAATACTCCTCTTTAGATCTGAATTGGAATTTAGAGCAAAGAAGTCTTATTTTCTCTTGCCATACTCTTCAAACCTTTCAATGGCTGGGACTGGAACACTAACGCCCACGATTTGGGTCGCCTTAGAAACATATCTATCGTAAGTCTCCACATTCATAAACTACACCATCACAATACAAGATCCAAAACCGTCACGAAACCAACATCCACCCATCAAAATGGCATCTCTCCCTCACCAACCGCCCCTGCACACACACCCAACTCCAACCTCTCTCTTCCAACCAAAAACACACAGCTGGACAATCCTTTTTATGTTAGGCCATCTCAGAGATTTCTTCCGCAAAAGACTCAACAGTTCCAATGAGAATTCAGGCTATGCCCCAATTAGAAAGGATTATGAAGACTTTTACACCCGTAGAATGTACTATAGAATCCATGATTGCTGGAACCGGCCTATTTGTAGCGCCCCTGATGCCTGGATTGACGTCATGGACCGAACACCAGTGAATGGACAAAAAGCATTAGAACTCACAGGCACATCCACTAGGTGCCTGAATTTAGGTTCCTATAACTACCTAGGCTTTGGTGCACATGATGACTACTGCACACCTAGAGTTTTGAAAGCATTAGATCAAGATGGCTGGGCTGCCGCCTCATCTCGTTCCGACTTGGGAACTTCTCCCCGACTACTGGAACTAGAAGACATAGTTGCAACCTTTTTAGGGAAAGAAGCTGCAATTACTTGTGGTATGGGTTTCCAAACTAATGGTTCTTTTATCCCTGTGTTGGCAGGTAAAGGCGACCTCATCATTTCAGACACCCTCAACCATGCGTCCATCGTGACTGGGGTGAGACAGAGTGGAGCTAAAATCAGAGTGTTTGAACACAATAACGCTGCCAGCTTGGAGAGCGTAATGAGAGCAGCTATTGCAGAGGGGCAGCCACGCACTGGCCGTCCTTGGAAGAGAGTCATCATCATTATTGAAGGTGTGTATTCAATGGAAGGGGAGCTGGCTAATTTGAAGGAAATAATTGAAATAAAGAAGAAATATAAAGCCTACTTGTATCTTGATGAGGCACACTCCATTGGCGCCCTGGGTCCTGGAGGCGCAGGTGTATGTGAAGCTCTTGGAGTAGACACTGCTGACGTGGACATTATGATGGGCACCTTCACCAAATCATTTGGCTCCTGTGGTGGGTACATTGCTGGCGATAAACAGCTGATCGACTGGCTAAAAGTACACAGTACAGCTCACCTGCAAGCAACAGCAATGTCTTCTCCAGCGGTAGAGATGGTGATATCCGCATTCAAAGTAATAATGGGAGAGGATGGCAGCACCAGAGGAGCAGAAAAGATTGCCAAACTGAGGTCTAATAGCAACTACTTCCGAGCAGGGCTTTTGGAATTGGGTTTGAATGTGCTGGGTAACTGGGATTCCCCCGTCATGCCCATCATGGTCTTCCACCCAGGTAAATTGCAAGCTGTGAGCAGGCTAATGTTGGAGAGACACATAGCAGTAGTGGTTGTGGGATTCCCCGCCACTCCTCTGTTGACAGCTCGTATGAGAGTGTGTATTTCCGCTGCTCACACAAAGGAAGATCTAGACTTTGCGCTTGAAGCGTTCAAAGAACTGGCAGATGCCTGCTGTCTAAAGTATGCTAATACTGATGAGAATGTTAAGCATGTCAAGGCATATAATATGGTGGCTGCAACTGAGCAGTACAGGTTGGCTCTGGCGGGGATGCACAGTATGAGTCCTTCGAGAGCGGTGTTGCAGAGTCCTAGGAGTGTGGCTGCAATGGGAGGAGGAGGAGCAGCGAGGAGTATATGGACTCCTTGATTTAGATGTACTTACTTACTTATAGGAAGTGTAATAATAATACAAGGTAATGATGGTTGGTCATGCATCTCCTTTTTTGTGTTTGGCACAGCAGCGGGGTTTGCGAAAGCAATGTTGGTGGGACACCTTGTTGAAAAGAGAAGAGTTTTGAGAGATGGATGCATTCGGTACTAATTGTACAACATATAGAACTATTGATACAGTCGGATAGTTGGAATTGCAGAGCAAAATGTATCGATAAGGAGATAAACATGCAGCAATTACTTTTTTCAAACCGAAACTTGAGCCATAGAGTCCTTTCTAAGCACGTATTTCACCACTCTAGACACATAGTATCGCACATATGTTATAATTTGCACCATACATGTAGAAATTCAAGCGCTGGACCACCAAAGTTGTCATCCCGTTCCTCCCCGACCCGCCCCAACTCTGCTGCTGCCAACAACAATGACCTACCTACAACGCGAGAAGAAGAACGACAAGAAGAAGACACCCCCACCCTCACCCCCACCCCCACAAAATCCCAACCTCGTCAACGGGTATCTGTCCCTTGGAATTTTGCCACCACATTTGTTATAATGATGCTTTGGCTGCTTGGTTTCTGGATGGCAGCCTACGTCGTCGTTCCTTCCTTCCTCGGCTTCCTCGGCATCACTGCTGCCTCTGGATCCAACGGACGCATAGCAGCTCTCAAACACCTTATCTTAGACATAATACAACTTGTATTTAGCATAGGACTCTTGAAAACAACATTAAGAGAATACGACACTACAAATCTGGGTCTATTCAAATTCCAACTTTTCCCCGTCTCCTCCTGGCTCCCATCTCTCGCTGCTGGCGTGGCCTCCTTCCCCTTGATAGACTGGGTCCATCGCCGTATGGTGCACCTCATACACGGAAACATGGACACAGATGGCAGCGTGTTGAGAGGAGCAGTGGAGCAAATAGCATCAGGGTCAGATTGGGCATCTTGGGCTGCGTGGTTTGGTGTCCTAGCTCTGTGTGCTCCTGTATGGGAGGAGGTGATGTTTAGAGGGTTTCTACTGCCCTCTCTAGGGCGCTACCTGCCCCCCTGGGCAGCAATAGTGTGTACTTCGTTTATTTTTGCTGGAGTGCACTTTAGTAAGGAGGGTTTTCTGCCCTTGGTGTTGTTAGGGGTGGTGTTTGGCGCTGTGTACATTAAGACGAGGAATCTGCTGCCAGCCGTGTTGTTGCATAGTCTATGGAATATAGCCCTTTTGGGACAGATAATAACTGCTAGTGGGATAGTATAAAGGAATCTTGGAACCATGTAACAGATTTCATTGTTCTATCTAATTTATATTTATACTTGGAAGGAGGATTACACGTAGCAATCCCAGCCTCCTGCGCGTGGGGGCTCCTTTGGGGTGAGCAAAGGTTTGAGTTTTGGTTCCTTTTAGCACATTCTTCCCACAGTAACAAATCGATGATAAGAATAACATTCCACAACTACGTAGATAGCCCATGCCCTTACCCTCACATGGAGGTGGATGCAATCTAATTTACACATATATTGTTGTTCGATGATGGTGTACCATAAACTTTGTTTAATTCTGATAAAGACACAGTTTATATACAAATGCAGTGCAGTATATATATGCAGAGTACCCTCTCTTTCAAAATATTATACAGAGACAACCTGGCTAGCTGTCATCACCTCAACAGCCAGCTTTCTCTAATCTACTCGGAAAAGTAATAATGCTGTATCAAACTGTCCTCAAAACCATAATTTCTGCATCGCCAGGCATACAAGGGTCTTGCAGCTGTTGCTCCTTCTTCCCATTCCATTTCTTCCAAAAAGAATAAAAAACTCAAAGATAAACTTAGGTAAATAAGTATAAACACAAACTGCGCAATAGAGACACGACTGAAAAAGAGCATACAAGGCGCAAGAAGTGATTTGATTGATTCTCTATATGCCCTCTTTGTAACAGCGGCCACGAGCCATCAAGAACCTCAACTCTCTCTTTCTCTTCAAGACATACTTTTTTTCTTCTTTCAAACTCCCTCTCCCAAACATCCGTAGGAACTCATGTGATAACGACTCAAAGCTCTAAAAAAACGTCAATCCATGATAATACACGAAATTATACAAGAAACCCTTGATACCATGCTTCCAGGGTCACTGCTACTATTTGTTACTATAATTGTTATTGTCGTTATTATTATTCCTCCTCCTTCCAATCATTTCAAAAGTCAAATCAAAATCTAGGACAAGACATCATCTGTGCTTGCTTACTGGGACTAGCCTGCTTCCATGTTCCAGCTATAATTGCAGCGTCAATGCTGTCGCACACCAACTGCAAGAAGACCTTCCATGCTTCTTCGCTAAATCCGCTGAATATGGCATTGGCACTTGCTGCAGAAGCTGCTGCCCCATTACTACTACCATCTCCACCTCCACCACCTCCAGTAGTAGCAGTGGCTCTGCTTTCAACAAGGGGAGGATAGGCCTGAGCCCTAACCTTACCCATACGAGTGCCTCCTCCCAACGCAATACGACGACGACGACGTCGTGGTTTATTGGCATTCCTTCCTCCCCCAGTTTTACTACCACTGCTATCAGTGGTTGCACTCCCAGCATGACGTGGTACTCCTAGAAACCCTCCTCCTGCTACATATGTACTGGGCAGACCGGCAAATGCGGATCTCTTGGCGTTCTCCATGCTGGCTCCTGGCGTCATAATTGATCCCCCTCCTGGGGTGTTGGTGGTGGTGGAGGTGGCAGCTGGGGTGGCAGTTGATGAGAGTGGAGAATCTTCATCACCTTCTCTGATACTCATACTGTCAAATGAACCAGCCAATGATGCATCATAACCCTTGCCACCACCACTACCCTTGTTATTAGCATTAGCAGTACGGATCTTCTTCAATGACACACCTACTGGAGATCCAATTGCTGGAGACTTGGAAGATGTAATAGTGATAGTAGTGGTGAATTCATCATCCATGGAGAAGAGCTGATCATCCGCCATCATTGCAGTACGACGACGAGTGGTAGTGGTAGTAGTACCGACTCCAACTCCTTTGATAGAGACGGGCATCTCTGTTGATGATGATGGGGAGAGGCTGCTGGAAGGAGAGACACATGGAGTATCCCTACGATGAGCATGTGCAGCAATAGCTTGGCATGGCTTGGTTGGGGAGGTGGTGCTATCTCTCTTGGAAATAGCAACACCACCATCATCATCATTATTACCATCTTGCTGCTTCATCTCTTCCTCATTCATCTCCTCTTCTTTTTCAACATCATCCTCAGTATCATCTTCATCCCCTTCTTCCAAATCCGTCAACTCATCCTCTTCTTCCACATGAGATGAAGATGCCATTAACTCCACTTGATCCAACGCAGCAAAACAAATCTTCTCCAGCTCTGATGGCTCTTCGTCCAATCCAATCAGTGGCCTTGTCACCACATTGGCAATCTCATTCAAACTCAAACCAGCAGTTGCACACTTTTTCAAGAGGACAGTGGTAACTTGCAACAGACGGAGACTCTCTTCTCTCAGGGTTGGCAGCTCTGAACGGAGCATGGCCACGTCAGCATCTGCATCTAGAGCGCCAATGTAGGCTAGTTCTTCCTTGCCAAATGGGAGCATGGCTTGGGGCCAGTGTTGCCATTCAAAGTATGGGGGCTCTAGTGCTTCTGGGAGGGCAAATCCGTGGTCGATTGGTACTAATTTGTAGCTGTCAGTTCCCAAGAATGAATGACCCCCATGGTGATGATGATCATGGTGATGGTGACCAGATGGTACTTTCTGTACCAAGATATTACCTGCATGTCTGTCGGTGTTGAATAGTCTAATGTCAAGAATACCAATACGTTGGACATCTGCAGCTGAGAAACGAGAAGCGCCAAGCTCAGAGGTGTCACAGGCGTGTGGGACAAACTCTTGGAGGGATCCCACTTTGAGCTTTGCCTGCAAGTTTTGGAGCTCCATTTCATCGCTGCCACCCCCATCAGTAGCCATTTCAGTCTTGTTGCTATGCTCAGGGCAATCACAATCAGAGTGATAATGATGGTGCTTATTATTATGATGTCTACCACTATCACTGTCGCTTTGATAATGAAAGATGGGGTGAGCCATCTCAACCATAACAGTATGTGGCACCCTTGCAAACCCATCCTTGTCTAACAAATACGCCGCCACCTCTCTTGATGCAGCTTCTCCCACCCTAACTGTTGGTTTCAGCCCTGGATCCCCCAAAAACCTGCCCACAAAGCCTTTAGGGTTGTTGGGGGCCAGTGGCTCCTCGTCGCATGGTTTCATGATGGCGACACGCTTGCCTGCTTCATCTCTGAAGAAGTAGGTGCCTCCAAAGCCTTCAGTTGCTGCTTCTGGGTCTTGATATGATTTCAGGCCTCGGATGACATTCCGCATCATCTTCTTGGCACCTGGGGTGAGGTGGGCGTACTCTGCTGGGCGGAGGAGGCCTGCCCATGGGAGGCCGGGTGAGGGGGCTGGGGAGAGGGAGGAGAGAGCGGATTGGTGGAGGAGTGAAGCTGAATACAGAGGTGGGTGTACACTTGTTGATGTGGAGGTTGAGGTAGATGTGAAGTCAAGTCCGCTGCGAGGGGCTTCATTAAGTGTTACTGGAGTGGAGCTACCATCTCGCCACACTGCAGCAGAGATGTCAATGTTGCTGTCATCGTTGAGGATGGTCTGAGCATCATCCTGAGGAATGGCGACAGTGGTGGTACTGACATCTCCTGTTTGTTTCCAAGAATCATCCTTGATGATGAATCCATGTTGCTGGAGGGGTGCGTTGAGAGTTTGAGCCATCGTATAATATTGTTGCTAAAATGGAGACGGCTGTTTGGGAGAACCGGATGAGCATGCGCTGTGTGGGGCTCCCAAGTGGACGAAAGCACCTGTGTGTGGATATTTGCAGGGGTTAGCGATGGGAAATTGTATGAGACGTCTATTGGGGGGTATCGAGCTATGTTGGGAACTATTTAGGCGACAGCAGGGAGGGTTAGAGGGAGAATTGTTGCACGCAGGATTAATGTGAGGACCACACTCTTTTTTCGAGGGTAGGTTGTTTCCATATCACCAGAGGCTATCAGTGGTCATCTCCCATCACCAACAGACGTATTTACCACCATATCCGCCTCCGTAGAGGTTATGCGGGGCGGGATCAAGCAGATTTCCACAACCCATTCCTGCCCTTGGGTCTTTCCCCCTCTACACCTCTTTATTTCGTTCACAATTGATCCCTCAGACCTTAAATGCTATCTAAGTTGTTAATTCAAGCCATTAAACCTACCTTAAGCGTGATTAAGCGACAAGCACACTACTAGTGGTAGCGATTACTGGCAGCAAAGCTCGGTCCTCTTCAGAGCCGAATTGAAGATATATATTTTATATGTCAACGACACAATACAGATTAAGTTAAGATTCTGAACGTCGTTTCGTTGGGAGGTAATCCCAGTTAATTAATAATTGTAGGGTCTCTTGCACACCGTTATTGGGTCGTTCGGGATGATAATAGGTCGTATAGACCAGGTGGCTTCGACAACGAATTGTAAAAAGTATGGATGACAGACGGACCCACCTCCTTTTAACCCGAAAGGAAGATGGGTCCCTCTAGAAACTTGTGGCATCAAACTTGATGGGCGTCCAGCTGGCAAAGCAGGAGAGAGAATTGGAAAATGCTTTGGTAACTACAAAGTGGAACCCAATGCACGCCTGATAGTCAGCTCAGACATATTCGACTAGTAACAAAACTCATCAAGCCTTGATTTAGGTATTATTAATCTGCAACAGTTTCACACGTTCAAAAAGAGGATGATCAAGGAGTTGGAATCAGATGAAGTTGTGACTCACTACCTCTCCAAGGCCTTCCAGGAGCTGCAACACAATCCACAAGCTCTTCTAAAGGCAACCATCACGTATATTAACCAGAACACAGACTCCCGATTAGACCAAACTGTCGCCGACCAACTTCTCCTTCCTTTGACAATGACAACAGAACCTAGTCATAAACCTCCTCCTTCTACTACCAAGCATGAACCACCACCGCCATCACAACAACAACAAATAGAAGAAGAGGATACCTGCAGTGCACTATTAACACCTAATAGTGGCAATGGAGCAGACTTACCAAACTATTCCTGGACACAAACACTAGCAGAGGTGACCATCACCATTCCCCTCCCCCCCCGCACCAAGGGCAAGGCCTGCTCCATTAACATATCAACCACCAAGCTCCATGTTTCCATACCCACCACCACCCCTACTAATTCTAATGCTAAATTAGTACTGTTAGACGGGGAGTTGTATGCTGCAATAAAACCAGACGACAGCACATGGACCATTTCAGACGGTAAAACACTAGAAATCCTGCTAATCAAGCAAGATACGATGAAAATGTCGTGGTGGAAGTCTATTATTAAAGGTGATAGAGAGATAGATACGACTCAAGTTGAGCCAGAGAACTCTCAATTGTCAGATTTAGATCCTGAAACCAGGGCTAGCGTTGAGAAGATGATGATGGAGATGCAACAAAAGGGTCATGTAGCAGGAGGAGGGGTGCCAATGATGGCTACTAACGAGCCGCACATGAGCAAAGAAGAAGCATTGGCGAGATTCCAACAAGCGCACCCTGAGTTGGATTTATCTCAAGCTAAGATTACATGAAGAGGTATGGAATCTAGCTAAAGCTAACATTACATCAAATCAACAGTTTGTAAATACAATATTGAAGGTATTATCACCATTACTCAATATACATCAATACTGACATCTCTACTGCTGCTGCTGCTGCTATACTTGTCCAACAATTGAAGAATGGCAGGATACACCCTTTCATGAGCGTTCTCCCCCCACGTGAAATCCAAGTGCCCATAATCCTCGATCTTCTGCCCCCACACCACAGCTCCTCTAGGTAGCATGCTCAATAAGTGCTGCACATCTATACTGTCAGCAAGTTCGTCCACCCCCCCTGAAAACAGAGCGATGGGAATATCACTGCCAATATTAGAAGATGAAGAAGATATGTTATATAATGGAGGTGAATCTTGACCATACATGCGTCTGTTGCAGTTTTGAAAAGCGCCCCGGGGAGAAATGCACGAAATGCCATAATCGTACATTTGAAACGTTAACGGAGAAGCAGGAGAAGAGGGACCTCTTCGAATGGCTTGGGCCCAATGTGCTATAGTCTTAACTGAAGTACCACTAGGCGCATATGCAACATAATCTGGTAGTTTGGAAATATCAATGTTGTTAGCATTGAAACCACAAATGGCAGTGATGATGGATATGCATGCCATTGGAGCAGTTTTGCAAATGTCTCCAAACAATGCAGCTGTTGATTCCCTATTGGGTAGAAACTCCCTGGCTCCTAGGAGATTGAATAAGACATCAGTTTCCATTCTAGCAAGTGTCAACATGGCTTTGCTCTTGACCGACCCAGCATACACAGCAGGAGCTAGGAGAGCCATAAAGTCTAGTTTTGATTTAATATCCTGATTGTTCACTACAAGAGCAGCTAGGCCTATTGTAGTGCCTTGAGAGTGAGCTATGTAGGATAGTTTAGGTTGGTTTGTAGTGTTTATAATGTACTCAACAACAGCAGGTAGGTCGTACCGAGCCATTTCATCCCAAGAAAAGTCCCAAAATGCTGTTGAACTGGTGGGGTCTATACCTGTGTGATTGCGACTGAAAGCATCTCCCCTGCTATTACTCATCCATACATCGTACCCTGCATCTGCTAGAATGAAACCTAGAGATTTAGATGGGTGGTTTAAAACCCAGGTTGCGGAGCAATCTAAGAGACCGTGTTGGAGGAGCACCACCGGGTGGTTGAATTGGTGTTGATTCTTCATTGAGGTTGATGATCTGCTATGGGGAATGCGATATGTGCCTAGGACGTACCCATCTTGGGTGATAATGAAGTGTTCCTCTAGAGGGTAGCCCCACGGAAGCACGAGCTCTGTTTGAGTGGTGGAGATGTGTGCAAATGCAGTGGGGATGAGGTTGGGTCGGTTTAGCTGGTGGCTTCTCAGAATTGCGCACATGAATGGGTATCGACACGATAGGTACATTTAAGGTTGTTAACAGGGAAGCTCACCTTGCATTTTCCTGTGCTCAAACCCGAGGCCAGTTTGAAAGGGGTTGAGATTACTTTGCATCCCAGGGATTATGGTTGCCAATACCACTAGAAAGGCTAATAACACTGCCATGGTCGCTTTACATGGTGTATGAAAACAGCAAGGTTAATTTTAATGAAGATTATCTTCATAATCCTGGCCTCTAAACTGTTCAATTTACATTGAACGTCCATGTCTCAAAAGTTGAAGAGATCAGAAGAAGAAACTTTCTTCCTTGATCTGCATACACCTTCTGGTTTGATTCCTGACATGAAGGGTACCTTGTCTGGTTTTTATTTCTTTTCATTTTTTAGCTCTTCTAAGTATCGATTAGTAATCAACACATTGTCAGGTTATGGTACAATCAAAGTGAGAAATTTGCCACATCCAGAACACGGTTGCTCCTCACTTGATGTGTATTTTTGACGAGGCCTGATGTCGGACCTTGCAATTCAAAAGGGAATTTGTCCCATTCCTAGTCAACACAATTTGAATGCCTCAACCTAATAACACACGAATGAAAATCAGTAATACCTAGCTTACCGTTCCAATATGGGTGACAACTCGTTATTCAAGTCGATTTTAAACTCCAAGCCCAAACAAAATGATCTGCTGCAAAAAAGAAAAGAATGGCTAGACAAAAAGCAAGACGAAGACCTAGACACCGACAAGAAACAGAAATCGCAACGATCAAACCATCCCTCCTCTCTCACAACAACCAAGGCATCACCGCTCGCCCCGACATCCTTCTACCCCTCGTCTTCCTCCCGCCTCGCTCGGCTAGAAGACCGCGTCCTCCGTTTCCTCACCTCCATCCAACGCAGAGTCCGGGGAGAAGATGCACACACAGACCATCAAACCGCCGTTTGGAGAGAATTCCCCACTCAACAAGCTGCTTTTGACCTTGTAGATGACGATATGAACACCAACTCACCTCTCTCAGTCTTTGCTAGAGAGCTCTCTGCAGATGGCAAACGTCGTTTCCTAGTCACCACCACCCAAGAATTCTGGAAGAGGTACAAAGACATGTCTCCTCCACACAGATTATACTATGAAATCATCAGAGAAGGCTGCCCCTGCCACATGTACTTTGATCTGGAATACACTATATTAGACAATCCAAATAAAGACGGCGATGCAGCTGTTGCCTCTCTTGTCCACCTACTACAACATCTACTCCAACAGACATATGCAATTACTATCAATCCTGATGAATCTATCTTGGAATTAGACTCTAGCACAGACATCAAGTTTTCCCGACATCTCATTGTCAGGCTACCAGGAGCAGCTTTCACCGACACATCTCACCTGGGAGGGTTTATTGTCACCGAGCTTTGCAATAAAATTCTCAAATTAGCTACAGCATCATCAGAAGGAGAAGACAGTGATAACTATATTAATAATAATAATAATAACAATTATCACCACCATGCATGCAATATCATGATAAACAAGGATTCTAGAAGTAATAATAAAAACACACTGATGATAGATACCGGAGTATACACCAGAAACAGAGCATTCAGGCTGTATTTATCATCAAAAGCAGAGAAAATGGTGTATCTGAAAGCTACAAAGAGATGGATGGGAGGGCAGGGTGATTGTTCTTCTCAGAAAGACGTGTTTTATAATTCTCTAGTTTGTCACGGTATAGACAAAGGAGATAGATTGCTGAGGAGTAGCTCTGTTAATAATGGTGGGGGTGGAGGTGCATCAAGACATACTACTACTACTACTACTACTACTACTATTGGTACTAACCATAACCAACCGCAAAACCAGATATCAAGGCCACAGTATGGTCCGTCGCCCTTCCCATCGTTGGAGACCTTTATCACTACAGTCAGCAACCAAAACATACTATTAGAAGGTGGTACTGCAAGGGGGAAGATTCAGTCATGGGTACTCATGGAAGACTGCGGATTGGTGCTGTACACAATGAGCACCGGCAATAGATGGTGTGGCAATATAGGGAGACAACATAAGAGTAATAGAGTGTTTTATGTCGTAGATTTAGTTGATGGATGGTGGTGTCAGAGATGTTACGATCCTGATTGCCGGGGTTATAGATCTCCATTGACTGTTTTGCCATCGGAGTTGCAGGGATTGTGGAACCATAATGGTGGTGGTGGTGGTAATGAGGGAGAGGATAATGATGAATGGTGGCGTGAATAAGGTGCACACTTTGTGTAACATAGATGTGTAGATAGTAAGGAAAGGGGAAATGCATGGTGGGGATGATGTGGCACTCTTTCTCTCTGCTCTTGTTGGGTCAAAAGCGCAAAGGGATTTCTACAGCGCAATTTGGAAAGAGGACTACACGCCACTCAATCCCAGCCTCCCTGCACGCGTGGGGGCTCCTTTGGGGTGAGCAAAGGTTAAGGGAGTTTTTTGGGGGTTTCCTTTTAGCACATTCCCCCCACACAATAACGGGATCAGTGATAAGAATAGAACATTTCACAACTACATTATACATTTCCCTGTTACACACATATATGACGTCCACCTTTTATAAATTATCAGCTATATCAGCGGGCAGGGGATGTCTCAGTACCTGAGCACCTTCAATACCTACATCCTCCGTAATGTCAACGTCATCAGCATCACCACCTTCTCCTGCATGATGATGATGATGCTCTCCAGCACCTACCATCATCATGAATCCTTCATCCACATTCATCAGTGATCCAGAAGGCTCTTCTTCCATCATCATGGTAGAAGCAGGAGTTGCAAAAGCAGATGGACTGTTGTCCACACCTCCATATGATCTTGCAGGCGACCAGACCACTCCTCCAGCTGCTGCTGTGTTGTTATTAATATTAACACCCCTCCATGTGCCACCACCAGCACCACCACCAGCACCAGCAGCTCTTGAAGGAGATAAATAATGGAGAAGAGAAGAAGCATTAGAAGGAGGGGGAGGAGGGGGGTGGATGGGTCGGTGTGCTATTTGAGACACAATAGGATCCAACACACTCTTATCTCCGATAACAGTTCTTTCCAAGGTAGATTTAGCATCTTGAGTATACATTGGTTGGACGAGAACAGAGAGCTGAGTGACGGTGGCTTTCAACCACATGGTGAGCAGATCAGTGGCTAGACCTGCAATGTGTCTATTGCTGTGTTTGGTCAGTGTGTTTACCGTTTCCTTCATTTCTGGCATGCTTATCAAGGGGAGGGAAGCAGGCATGTGGATCAGCTCTCTGAGTGCTGATATAACGGCTCTTTGTGCTTCTTGTCCTGCTGCAGCAGCTGCTCTACCACCACTACCACCACCACCACCACCTCCAGCTTTGGATGCCTTTTTTAATACCCCCAAGCATCTCTCTGCAATCCCCCCATCTTCATCACTCAACCCACTACTACTACCATCAGTATCATCTATAAATGCCAGGGCTTGATTAGCCAACACATCCCTCAGATATGCCTCTTCACCCGCCCATCTCCTTAGCTCAAGACTCACCACATCTCTCACTTCTTGATCTGGGGTATGTTTACCCTTCCACCCACCACCACCAGCAGCAGCAGCTCCTCCTGCTCCTGCTTTTCTTTGTAGATTCGTCGTAGCTTGGCGGAATAAATCACTGTGGCCACCTCCTCCGGTACCAGGATAGTGAGGGTGATGATAGAGTCCACTACCACCTGCACTACCAGCAGGTCTACCCACCTTTGCCCCTCCTCCTGATGCTCTTCCTGCCCCTCTTCTCTGATAAGGGTGGTACTGTCGATGTTGTGAGTATGTCACTGCTGGAGCAGAGTGAGGGGTAGCAGTAGCAGTAGTACCACTACCACCTGGTCTTTGGTGTGTCTTTGTGCTTTGATGTCTTGTATGATGATGAGTGGTCCCATCATCAGTAGCAGCAGCATCTTTCTTCTTCTGTTGATGATGCTTTCCCCCCCCTCCCCCTCCACTCCCATCATTAATATCATTACCAGGAGGAGGTGGCCCTTCATGAGTCATCATATCAATCCAAGACTGCACATCTGCCTGATTATGTGCCTCCAGGGGAGCTATCAGATGAAACACACCAACAGTGCGGTACAAATAATGCCCATCCTTTGTATCCTTTTCTTCTCCAATGACTGCTAAATGCTCACCAGCAAATTCATCTACCAAGTAATAATTAACCACATGCCTTCCATTACCCATTGTCGTCTTCTCCTGCTGCATGCCTACAAACTTAGGCAAGTGCACATCGCTGGCAGTGTTGGGAACCGCATCGTGCACAATCCCAAGGTGATAGCCAGCTGCGTCCTGACTCTCGGTCATAATCACGCTCAGCCAGTCTTTGACTTGATCTTTATTATGTGCAAACAGCTCAGGGAAGCCTTCTACGTTGTAGTAGTTGTAGTGTGCATCACCTTGATCTTCTCCGATGGCGGCAAGTGTTTCGTGGCCTTGGGAGTCTATGAGGAAGAAATGGATGATGTGGCGGGGGATGGCACTCGACCTTCTAGACATGGTGGTGCCACTGGTGGTGGTGGGGTTGGGGCGGGTGAATGTTGTTGGGTTCATATTGCTGCCTGGGAGACGGCCTTCTCTGTATGAGAGGTATATGGGGTTTTGGAGAGGAGATTGATGTTGTTCTTGAACTATTACTCCTTTTACTTCTTCTTGTAGCTGTTGTTGTTGGCCTGCCATGTTGACTATATATCTATTGTAATGTAATATAATCTAGTTGATAATTAATCTGAGGTGCTATTTGTAGTAGGAGGGTCCTTGAGGGTGACGTAGGCTTTTTTGAAAGATGGACGACGAACAAAGATGCCAGTGGTGCGACTCTTGCCTGGGAAAGTAGCTCCTTTGCCTGTGACTCTCTTCTTCTTGCCTTCGTAGTTGATGGTGTCTACTTTCTCGACGTGTAGTCCGTAAGCACTCTCTAAAAAGCGTTTGATTTCAAGCTGCGGTTGGGAATTGGGTGGGAGGGAAGGGAAAGGGGGGGACGGTGTCGGTGATTGAATACACAGAGATGATGACCTAAGTTTGATGGAAGTGTCATTATGATGGATCACATGTATTCGCAAGCATCGTATTCTCCTAGCTAACTCAGATATCGACGAAAAACTGGTATACTCCCTACCTTATTGACGCGAGGTAGTGTTTTAAATGCAAGTTCCTTCAGAAATCCAGTCTGTTCGTAGAGTTTTTGCTTAGCTTCGGTCAATGGCAAGAGAGTCAGAGGAAAATTTGGAAGATAGGTCGGAAGACGTCGAAATACCATACCGGGCTTTTTTTTGACAGATGATTAAATTCGGCATATAGGTAAGGTTTCTGATGTGATCACCCAGCTCTATTGATTCAAGAAGAGTATAACTATGGCACTAGAGCCTGGATGCCTCTGGATTTAATGCCTGGTGCACATTTGCCATCACCATCGCACAGTTGCCCCGCTCAAGCACAAAATATGATAAATTGTCCCACTCTCTATGAGGGTATCACTTAGTCCTCACCTGAAGCATGTCTGATTCAGAAAATGCTGATGCATTTTAGACCTGCAATGTGCGGCATACCAGTGAAGAGCATTCCTGTCTGCTCTTGATTTGAAACCCATCACGGCTCTCTCGGAAAAACTGGCGACGTCGTCGCGGATTGGTCAAGCATTGATCAATGCTGGTAACAACACAGCTCGATCAAATGTGATTGAATAAACATTGATTTGTACTTAAATGAATTGCCACTTATATAAATAGTGTAGCAAAGATGCCGTCACCAGCCGACCTTGAATCAATCATCTTGCACACAATCGCCAGCTCTGGTGAAGTAGCTGACTCTGGAAAGCTTGCAGCAGACCAAGGAGTCGATCATAATGTATTAGTAGGCGTAATAAAGAGTTTAAGCGCCGACGAACTGATCTCTGAATCCACAACTCCAAACTCCAAATGGGACCTCACTGAAGAAGGTAAAGCCATTCTAGCTACTGGAGCTTCCCCAGAATTTCAACTATTCAACGCTATACCTGCAGATGGAATCTCTCTCAATCAGCTAAAGACTCAACTAGGCCAAGTTGCCGACGTCGGTTTCCGCTTTGCCATGCAGAACAAGTGGATTGCCATAGACAAGAGCTCTGGAGAGTCCACCATCCAACGTAAAGTAGACTCTGTAGAAGATAAAGCTTTCAACCTTCTGAGAGACATTGGTGCAGCATCCAGGGATCTAGCAGCAGACGACAAAGAAGCCATTGCTCTCGCCAAGCGCAAGGTTGCCAATCTCACCAGCTGGAAAACATTCAAACTCACCAAAGGAGCCAACTTTGCATTAGAACGCAAGAAGGCAGCCACCGATCTGACCTCTGACATGATCACAAAGGGAACATGGAGACAAGAAACCTTCAAGCCCTATAATTTTGCAGCATTAGGCCGACCTCCATCAGGCGGCCACCTCCATCCTCTGCTCAAGGTGAGAACTCAATTCAGAAAGATCTTCACTGCCATGGGATTTGAAGAAATGCCCACTAATAACTATGTAGAGAGCAGTTTCTGGAACTTTGATGTGTTATTTCAGCCTCAACAACACCCTGCTAGAGATGCTCATGACACTTTCTTCCTCCTCAACCCAGCTTCCACACCAGCATCATCCTTTCCTCCCGACTACCTCCAACGAGTAAAAACCACCCATGAAAGTGGTGGATTCGGCTCGACTGGCTATGGTTACGCCTGGCAGGAAGCAGAGGCAGAGAAGAATCTCCTCAGAACCCACACTACTGCAGTATCTTCCCGTATGTTGTACAAATTAGCTCAAGAAGGCTTCCGCCCCGCCAAGTACTTCTCAGTAGACAGAGTATTCAGAAATGAAGCCATAGATAGAACCCACTTGGCAGAATTCCACCAAATAGAAGGTCTTGTCTGCGATCACGGCCTTACACTAGGTGATCTACTCGGCACCCTGGAGCTCTTCTTCACCCGACTGGGCCTCAAGAAACTAAGATTTAAACCCGCATATAACCCGTATACTGAACCTTCCATGGAAATCTTCTCCTACAGTGAGGAACTAGGGAAATGGATGGAGGTGGGGAACAGTGGAATGTTCAGGCCAGAGATGTTGAGACCAATGGGTCTGCCGGAGGGGGTGAATGTTATTGCATGGGGTCTGAGTTTGGAGAGACCTACTATGATCTTATATGGAATTGACAATATAAGAGATTTGTTTGGACACAAGGTGTCTTTGGGTATGGTTAGGAAGAATCCCATCTGTCGTCTTGGATTGTAAGGTATGCCGCCATCAATATGTTACTGTCTGGGAGTACGTGTGTAAATGAAAAGCCAATACCTTACCTCTGCTCAACAATACAGAGGGAGAGACACAGCCTCCTAAAGCTGCAGGTACAGCTGTCTGTCGTGGACATACGTCGCTAGCGTCGGGCCTTGAAAGAGAGGAGGAAGCCCTCATTCTCTTTATTTTGATGGTTTGAATGTTTCAAAAATTCGAATTTGTACATGTGACTGAGCAATCCACTGTGCTATAGATTGGCAAAACATGATGCTTTCGCTCTAATGTGCACTTGAATAACTGATCTAATCTTTTTTCAGTAGATGTTTACTTCTCATAGACATCATTCTTTCTCTTATTCTTATACCACGCATTCAATAGCCAAGCAACGAACAAAATATCATAAACCTACCATATTCGCTGCTAATTTCCATCACTCTCGCTCATCTCCCCCCCGCTCCCTTGGCACCACCACCACCAACAACAAGCGTCGACAACCGATGCATCTCCCTGCAGCCACAGTAGACCCAGACCAACAAAACAACCCCACCATTATCAACACCACTCCACAAGAACAATGTGATCCACCACAATCATCCTCACCACCACAACAACAGCCTCCCAAGTGGCAATACATCGTCGGCCTGTCCGCCATCGCCATCCTGATTTGCTACGCCGACCGATCCAACATCTCCACCTCCATCATCCCCATGTCAGACCAATACCAATGGGATGCCAGATACCAAGGCATCATCCTCTCTGCCTTCTTTGCAGGCTATTTTTTCACCCAATTATTAGGAGGAGCACTATCGGACGAATACGGAGGAAAAGGCGTCCTCACTGCTGGTGTGGCTATCTGGTCCGCTACCACCTTTCTCACCCCTGCATCAGCAGAACTAGGCTTTGTAGCACTGATATTCATGAGGATAGCCATGGGTCTAGGCGAAGGAGTAGCATTTCCGGCTATTCATTCTGTTATAGGGAGATCAGTACCGAGGGAGAAGCAATCAACAGCAGTGGCATTGGTGACGGCATCGTCCTATGCTGGTACTGCCTTGGCATTTGCTGTTGCTCCCTTTGTCATAGAAACCATAGGATGGCCTTGGGTCTTTTATATATTTGGTGCATCTGCTGCATTGTGGCTGCCCTTTTGGACTCCTCTTACTATTAGTAGCAATGAGGAAAGTACTAGCGATGGTGATATTGGTGGCAGTAGTGGTTGGAAGCGGGTAGCTTCACAAGAGGAAATAGATGGAGATGACGAGTTTGCTATTAGTAATAATAACAACATGAGCAGGCAGGGGGGTTCATCATTAGTAGTAGAATTAAAGAGAATGGAGTCGGCTAGTACTATTGCATCTCCCCCTTTTGATAACAACAACAACAACAACAACGCTATAAATGATGCTACTAATAGTAAGAGTGATGCTGGAGATAGGTGGAGGTACAGTGATGTCGACCCAACAGTGCCATCTTCTTCTTCCACTACTACTCATGACAATAAACAGGCAGGTAGAGGCTTTGATATAGTGTACGTATTGACTCAACTGTTTGGCAGCAATAATAGTAATAATAATAGCAATGTGGGATTTCAAGCACTGATAAGAACCAAACCAGTCTGGGCAATATGTGTAGCCCAATATACCGGCTCCTGGGGCTTTTACGGCCTCCTCACCTGGCTCCCTTCATTCTTCAAAGACCACTACGCAGTTGAAATCTCCCAACTACCAGCCCTCACATTCTGGCCGTATGCAGTACAAGGAGGTATTGGTGCAGCTTCCGGTATCTTGGCTGATGGATTATTAAACAAAGCAGGATGGCCTGTGAAACGAGTGCGACGAGTGCTACAAACAACAGGAATGGTAGGTCCAGCTATTTGTATGGTGGCAGCAGCTTCTCCTTTAACAGATGGCTCTCCAGGTGGGGCATCTGCATGGGTGACATTGGGATTAGGTATGAGTGCTCTTACGTTGGCAGGAGTGAGTGTGAGTCATCTGGATATTGCACCTCGGCATGCTGGTGTTGTGTTTGCTGTTGGTAATACATGTGCAACACTAGCTGGGTTGTTGGCGGTACCACTAACCGGAGTACTGTTGGATTTGACTGGATCTTGGAGCCTGGTGTTTGGGATTGCTGCCGCTCATTATTTGGTGGGGGCTGTTGTGTTTTATATTTGGGTGGGAGATGAGAGATTAGAGGAAGATGGCCGTTAGGTTGGTTTAGTTAGTTAGGATACTTGGGTGGGAGATGCAGTATGTATGTAAAAAAACCTTTACAAAAATAGACAGCAATCAATGGCCTACTGTTTTGCTCTCTGAAGAGAGTCTTTAGTGTGACATTAGTGGGCAGATGCAGTCTTTTTTTACACTCATGTATGTGATCTAGTATACTCTTCTATATCTATCTATCTATCTATCTATCACTACACATAACTACAAGTCTATTCTCAAACTTTAACCACCATTAGTAACTCTATGCCTTGCATTAGCCCCCCCTCCTATTTTACTGATTGTAGCAGGTCTATCATCACCATCTTCCTCTCCATTACTCAATACAAATACAGTATCCATCTCTCTAGGACTTATCATTGTTGTGCCTTCTCTACCACCACCATTCAATAAGGACAGTTCTACATCCGATGCCGATGATGTCGGTGTCGGTGGTAGTGGTGGGTGCATTGCTCCTCCTCCTCCTCCTCCTCCTCCTCCTCCTCCCGTCATTGTGTTGCTATTTGAAATTGTCATTGTCTGTGGAAGTAATGATGTCTGCTCTGAAAACACCCCTCCTCCTCCTACATTATCTAATCCATTATCATCATCATCAGCGTCACCTATATTACCGCCTCTAATAGTAGTCACTCTCATCTTGCCCTCTTTTATCTTCTTCAATTTGTACATATTAAACAAAACCACCCCAAATATCAGTACCAACAACCCCAGCGCATTCACAAACGTAAAATCTTCATGCAAAAAGAACACCGCTGCACCTACCGTCAGGATTTCTTTAAAAGTCCCTGCCACCATGAATGTCAATGCTGAAGTATTGGCAATCAGGGCAAATTCAGACCATACCATTAAAAAGGCAATCAGCCCTCCTACCAGCATGATGACTCCAGTCAGCAGGGCATGGCTGAGTGTTTCAAAGTATGGGGAGGTGGGGAGGGTGTCCCATAGTTTTTCATGGCCCAGAGAGAGAACGAGAAGGGAGATGCCCATGATGGGGGTCAGTTGGTAGATGGCCTCTACGGGGGACCTTCCACCACCATGCCCACTACTATTACTGTTGTTATTATCACCAAGGGTACCTCCCTGGAGGAGTACCTGAGTGATGGTCCACCGAAGACCAGCCAACATGGCAGCCGTCATGACGAGTAGAAACCCAACTAAAACAAACTGCGTCTCACCCGCCACCAGCAACAATAGCCCCCCCACAATAACTGCAACGATCCCAGCTAGACTCCAACTTGGTCTCTCTATCCCCCATGCAAATGAAAAGCATAGCAAGAATATAGGAGTAGTTGATTTGCACATTACGTAGAATGACAAGGAAATGAAGACCAGGGAGTAGTTGGAAAACCCAATATCCAGACCTGTGGCGATACCATTGGGCACTACTTTTTGAAAATATTCCTTCCAAGAAAGTTTTTGAGCTTGAAGTTGGCTGCATTGGCTCCATACAAGGAAACGAGCTAGTAGATGTTGACAGAAGAATTGCATGCTAGACATGAGAAAGGGAGCTGGGAAGGCTCCTTTACCGAACAATCCTCTGTCTTTAGCTAGTAGGATTTTATTCCATAAACTGAGGCATGTGCTGAGAATGTACCACGTGATGATGAGGAAGCCGTTTGTTAAGGTGGTTTGTGCTATAGAGCTGCGGAGGTAGTGGCGGAGCTTGTCGTTGGAATCGAATATACGAGCTGTCGTTGACTTTGATGTTGATGTTGTGGTAGTTCTATCAGTGTCTACAGAAAGGTCAATGGTATGGCTTTCTTGGTGTAGACCAATGGGAGGTTCTTGTTTTGGTTGGTATTTGTATGGTTGTTGTGTGCCGTTGTTGGGCTTCATGATTCGGCGGGGTATGGCTCCCCCTTTTACTCAAAAATGGGGAGATGACGGTAGTGAGTGATGTGTGATCACGTCGTCAGCGGTTATGGAGAAAGGATAGGACTAGGGAATGTTGTTAGGTCCCATATCTATACTTGGAGTGTGGATGATGTACTGCCACGTCTCAAATCTCGAGGATCGCTGAGGATGATGCCAACCAACACTGAATTGTTCTTGCAAGTAATCAAGGACAATTTGGCCGTTAAATTGTATGTTTTGTTGTTCAAATGTGATAACAGTGTCTATTTCCATTCATTTAAACGTGTATTTACTGCAAGATGGCAAACACTCGTCTTTAAATTCCCACCCACCTTGTTCATGGCTCGTCTCTCTCTCTCTCTCGTCCCCTAACAATATCTCCCAAGTGAACTGGGGGAAGAACACCAGCCCATTATATTTCTTCTCTCTCAGCTATCAACTCTCAAGTCCTTACTCATTGATGTTCTTACAATTACCAGCTGTAAATGGCCAATGTCAAAAACAACCCTGCTATTATTATGAACCACTAGAGGCAGTCAACACCACTACTACCATCCCTTAATCTCACTTTAAACCCCTCAAGCCTTCAGACGACCCAGCGCCTTAGCCTTCTCCTCTGCGGTCTGGAAACGACCATGTCCAAACTTAGACGCAGTATCAATAAACTTCAGCTTGATCTCCTCCATTGCCTTACGGCTCGTCTGTGGGAACAGTGTCTTACGCAATGTAATCACACGCTTCTTAGTACCTGGGCAGGCTCCCTTGATCATCACATAATCTTCATTGACTACTCCATAGTGGGGGAACCCACCAAGAGGGGTGATGTCCTTATCAGTGACATCATGCTCAGTGGTGGCCTTATGGGAGTCGTCTCCCTTGACACCAAGACGGTAAATTTTCTTGTTCATCTCAGTACGATGGTTGACACCCATGGCACCAGAGCGGGCCACGGTCCACATGACACGAGATGGATGCCAGGCACCAATGCAAGCAACTTTACGAAGACCACGATGTGTCTTACGAGGGAGACGGGAGACGCCCCAACGGGTGACGACGCCTTCGGTACCGTGACCTCTGGTGATGGCAATAGTGTCGATGACTTCGTTTTGCTGGAAGATACTGCCAACGGTGATTGGCTTCTCCATCAAACCGTAGGCAAAGTCAACCTTCTGGTCGATGGAACCACCGTTGATCTGAATTTCCATGATGTGGGCCTTCTTTTGATTGACGGTGACCTTTTTGACCTGGGTGTGGCAGATGAGGCGGATGGCACAGCAATGCTTCTTGAGTTCTGCGAGCTCTGCTTCAATTTCCTTCTTGCCATCCGCGTACTTCTTCACGTACTTGGTGAAGGCCTTCTTCTTGGACTTGTACCAGTTCTTATAGAAGCGACGCTTCACTTCGTCCGAGAGATGCTCAGCCCAGACGGTGTTGAGAGAGCGGAGGCCACGGGTGGTCTGGACGTAGCCGACTATGCCAACAGCGATCATTGGAGGGGTCTCGATGATGGTGACAGCTTCGATGGCTTCCTTCTTGTGGAGCTTGGAGCCTGGACGCTCGACATCGCGGACGATGTGGGTCATGCCGGCCTTGTAGCCCATGAAGGCGGTGAGATGTGGGGGCTTGGAAGCATCGTCCTTGGGGAAAGATTTTACCTTACCCTTTCCACGCTTGCAACGCTTCTTAGGCAAGAAGCCTAGAGAACCGTGACGGGGGTGCTCGAACTGTGGGGAAGATGATGATGGGGAAAGGTTAGAATGAACGTTGTAAAGGGATGTGCATATGTTTTTGATGTCTAGAATCAATATAAAAGTATTATGTGGCTTCTAATTACCAGCCAGAGCTATCTAAATGAACAGACTTGAAAGCAGCCGGCATTTGAATGGCATCGGCCGTCGTTCTATTTGATAACGCAGACGACTTACCTTTCTATGAGACATTTTGATTGAAAGTGCAACTCCCAGTTTTGGGTGAAAAGGACAGATTTCGGCTTGCAGTGGGTAAAAATAGGGATGTGAGTGCAAAGAGAGTGGAAATGGGGCTCTGAGAGGAGAGGCCTGATGGGGCATAAAAACATTGCTGGAGCACGATAACAGAGCAATATTATTATGATTCGAAATCAAGAAGTTCAATTATCACAATTTGATCTTCTCACCCTACTCAAACGTCTGCACCAGTGTTGGTTTGATTGAAATTCGACGATTCTTGGAGGCTCAAGATTTGACCTCAAGGCAATAAAGGAGGACAGTGACACATATTCAACCTAGAGTAGTTGAGTTATTGGTACAAAAACTAATCCTAGGAAACTTTGAGTGGGTGACTTTGTGTAGTTTTGATCAAAGAAGGTCAATTTTTAGAGAACAAAAATGGAAGTTCCAGCAGGCCAGGATGGTATTCAGCAATTGTTGGTAGCCGAACAAGAAGCACAAGCGATAGTTGCAACAGCGCGTAAAGGTAAGGACAACTAAATTGTTCTAATTAACCGCATAATCCTCCAAGCAACTCGACCTGCCTGCGACCTGACCCCCTCTCTTTTAAAAACAGCCAAAAACGATAGATTGAAAGAAGCCAAACAGGAGGCAGAGAAGGAAATCGAGTCATACAAATTAGAGAAAGAGGAAGAATTCAAAAAGAAAATCGCAGAAGACTCTTCAGCTTCACAAGACACTGCAACGAAGTTGGCCCAGCAAGCCGATGCTGATGTAGCGGCCGTCGAGACGCACGTTTCAGCAAAACAGCAGCAAGTCTTAGATCTGTTGTTGAAATATGTAACCTCTTCATGATGGTATATTCGTAATATAATATCTATCTGCCTTTCTGTATTTGTGTGTAATTAACAATAGTGTTATTGTTTACAAGTTCATGCTAAGTGGAGTATTCTATAATCAAAGTTCGGCCTTCGCTCTCTCCACCTTCCTGCTCCTACCTTTAAAAGATGTAATTTATTGCGCTTTAGATGGCAACAGTTGTTCCAAAGGGATGCCGCGAATTTGTGCAACTTGCTCAAAGGTTCTCATATTTCTTAATCCTTCCACTGTAGCACGAGCATTGTTGAGTGGGTTGGGGCTTCCCAATTGTTTACCAAAAGCATTCTTTACGCCAGCCAATTCCAACACGACACGAACTGCACCACCAGCAATGACACCAGTACCCTCTGAAGCTGGGCGGAGCATCACACGAGCTGATCCAAAGACACCTTCAAAGCGGTGAGGGAAGGATTTATTTTTGCTGAGAGGGACGGAGATGAGGTTGCGTTTAGCGTCGACGACTGCTTTCTGGACGGCAGAAACGACTTCCTTTGCAGAGGCGCATCCTACACCGACAGTTCCAGCTTCGTCACCAATAACGACCTGTAATAGATGGCAAAGAGGAAGGGATGAGCGAAAATTCCAGAGGAGTATGAAGGGAAAAAACTACCACAATCAACCATTGACAATCTATGTTTGGAGATTTCACGCCATTTCACATACCACTGCTCTGAAACTCAATTGCTTCCCACCTTTGACAACCTTAGTGACTCTTCTGACTTGTACAACACGTTCTTGGAATCTGTCGTCTCTTGAGTTGTCGCCATCATTTCTATTATTGTAGGCTTGAGCCACAACTGTAGCTCTCTGTGGGACTGTAACTGCACCATCTTTTTTAATGACAAGGGCACACGCCGTCCCACGCAAATTATGTGTAAATGAGAGTTGTGGGCGGCTAACTGAGGTAACTGGGAGATGCCTTGCATTTAAATTGAGCTGTGGCAAGGTAAAGGACGCCATGATGCGTTTTCCACTATTTCTATATCGATAAGTTGGGAGCATACATGTATTTTTTGCATGATGCAGCCATCAATGCAATGTGGATAAAAAGACGCCGACGCTCCTGCCCAGCCAAGTGAGCAGAGGGGCCCAAAATGAGTGAATTTGAATGGTTGTGATCTCGGGATCCTGGGAGCATTTCAAAAAATACTAATCTGAAATGAAACTCTTCATACATCTGGTTAGTGCTTTCTTGCTGCATTTCCTCGCTAATCCTGTTTACAGTAGGTCATTTATTGACTGCTACGGAGCGAGGGTAAGTAGCCCCATTTTTAGTGCCATATTAAACGAATTCCAGACCCCTGTCGTTACTAAACACAACATATAAATCCGAATACAGGTTGAGATTCAGCTAAGAACCACGAACGAGGACACACCACCGACAAATCACCGATCATCACCACCGCTCCCCACCGCTCTCTACACCTTCCCTGCCCTCCTCGGCACCCCCCTAAACTCCACTGCCACCTCCCCATTCTTTCTATACAATGAAACCTTGGAGTTCTCATGCCTTCCAGGCATACAGTCACCAAAGAAAACCCCAGCCGCAGCTCTGGTCAAGCGTGGAGGCAATTGCACTTTTGGAACTAAAGCGCTCAATCTCCAAAAGGCAGGCTATTCTGCAATGTTGGTATTTGATCCAGAGGGACAGGATGGCAGCTGTCTCATCATGTCTACTAACAGTACAAATGTATCATTAATAGCTTCAGGTATAACTCCAGCAGCAGGAAGATTACTGCATGACTTTTTATTGGAATTGGAACAGGAAAAAGAAACGGATTCCTCTCCCTTTTCATCGTCATCATTATCATCATCACCACCTCACCAGCGCCAGCTGGAAATCACACTGAGCATACCTCCCATCAGTGGACACGACCCTTCCCTCTTTGCACTGTGGATCATGGCTGTAGGATCACTCATCCTAGCTTCTCTTTGGTCTGCCACTATTGAACTACACAAGTTACAAAGAGGAGGAAGAAAGAGAGAACACGGCAGCAACAGTGGTGGTGGTTCATCAGATGATGAAGATGAAGTAGCCATTATCGACGTAAAAGGAGCTGCTAGTTTTATTGTATTTGCATCTGCTGGACTGATGTTAATGTTCTTCTTATCAAGTAAATGGCTAATGATGGTTTTAGTAGTGTTATTTGCATTAGCAACGATGCAAGCAATGGCCTGGGTGATGATTGCCGCTCTTCATCACTTTGCTCGACATCACCATGGCTCTACCGCTACCACCAGCCATTCATCTATGTATACAATGACCATCAATCTACCTTCATTCCTGCTGGGTGGTGGAAAAGCCAAAATTTTAGATCTCCTATGCGTCTGCCTAGCAGCTGGTACTTCCACTACATGGATATTCATCAGAAACCGACCATCAGCCTGGATCTTACAGGACATCATGTCAATTGCTCTCATCATCAATATTCTCCTCATCCTGAAGATTCCAAACCTCAAGGTAGCCACTATCTTGCTTCCACTTGCCTTTTTGTATGACATTTGGTGGGTGTTCTTACAGCCAGCAGTGACAGGGGGTCCTTCGGTCATGGTGGCAGTTGCTACTGGTGGCGGAGCCGGGGAGAGTCTTCCAATGTTGCTCAAGTTTCCTCAGCTCAATGCACTGGGTACAAATCGTCCAATGTCTTTGTTGGGGCTAGGTGATGTGGTTTTACCTGGGTTGTTAGTTGCATTCACTTGCAAATATGATGCCTTGAAAATGACGACGATGACGGCGGTAAGAGGAGAAAGAGAGAGGAGCAGTAGAAGAGGTGTCGGTAGTAGTAGTACCATTATGACAAAGTATAGATATTTTATTCCTGCTATTATTGGGTACGGATGGGGTTTATTATTAACATATGTAGCCCTGACATTTAGTTGGTTTGGAGATCAAGGTCAGCCTGCGTTGTTATACTTGGTTCCTTGTACGCTTGGTACTGTTTTATGTTTGGGGTGGATGAGGGGTGAATTGAAGGGGTTGTGGGAGTTTGACAAAGAGGAGAAGTTTATATTATTGTTGACTAACAGCGGGAGTAGGAGCAGAGGAGGAGGGGAAGATGAAGAGCAGCAGGGGGGGTATGCCTCTTATGGTAGTAATGATGGTGATGGTGGGAGGAGTGATGGGCCGGATACTGCTCTCCTTTCCTCACCCAATAGTGTTGTGTAATGTAGAGTCAATAATATTGAGTTTTTGTATGGATCCTTTGTTATAATAGTTACACACAGTGTTACCTAAGGGGGAAAGGGTATTGAAGTATGAGATTTTTAGATAAAAAAGAATTCATTTTTTCCCCAGTCTTTTTCATTTTCAAAGCAAAAATTTCCAATGTGTACTAACACCTGCTGCTGCTGCTCCTGCATATTATACATTATTAAGTGGTTGTGGTTGTGGTTGTGTTAATGGTGCTGCCAAGGAGGGACCCATGAAGCCAAATCCTTGAGTGCTGGGATCATGGGACATGACGGATGAGAAGAACAATTTTGAAGATGGCCAATGTTGGTACTTGGTATTACAATACAACCATTTAGGAGGAACAAGTCCTGCATTAAATGCAAAGCAGTCGGATAAAGTCCCTCCTATTCTCCGCTCCCATAATGAGATAATTGATGGCAGCTTGGAAGAAGAATCCTGGGGCCACTTGGGCAATGCAGCAATGATGGAGCTCAATCAACTTATGCCGTATTCAAAATTACAATTCTTCTGTACCACAGATAAGCACAGTAGGATTGTTCACTTTGAAACAGAAGATGCAGGTCTTTTGGAGTATTTCAAAAATGGCTTTGGGTCTGGGGCCAATCCTTCGTATGAATTGTTTCCAGACCACACTGCTACGTATATCCCCCAATGTGCCCCAGACTCTCTTGTCAATTCAGGTGATAATGCCATGACCAATTTCCCAATCTTCACACCTGGCATAGCTCATTGGGGAATCGGAGGAATAGACAGATGGGAATGCGATGATTATCCCAACGATAATTCGGCCACAACATTTCATCAGATATATGTGGATGCCCCCAGTAATAAGTGCTCAAATACTCCACCCATCCCTGGGCGTTAATGGTAACTACCTGCACCTGAGTCTTATAAAAGCTTATACTGATTTTCCAGCTTGGCAGTCGAATAAAATCTACTCAAAAAATTACTAAGAGTTTTGCCCCCCCCCCCTATGCGTCCATCATTTTTTTTCCATCATTGGCCGGAGGACTCCATGTGCAGCATTTGTCACTCCCTAGGCTTGAAATCTGGCTCCTGTGTGTGAGCAGCGTTTTTCTTAATATTTTTTTTTTAGAATTTGGGTTGTTGCAAATATTGTTCTATAAATACCTTAAATAGTCCAAGTCTTTTTTTAATTATAAAATGTCTAAATCTCTTGAGAGCGTCACAGTCACATTGGTTGACGTCTTCATTGGAGTAGTCTCTGGACCATACTATTGCCTTTCTACCACTCAGGAATGCAGCACTGGTAATACAGGTAGTATCTATATGACTATAGATACGCCTATACATTTGCTTATGACATGTCCATAGCATCATTCCCACCTACTGCCACAGGACTGGCTTGGTGCTGCTGCTGCTGTTGATTTTGAATGCCCCATGTTTCAAACAATGTCTTTTGAGCAGAGGTCTTCTTGACAAGTTTCTGAGGAGGAGGAGGAAGTGCATCAACTAATGGAGCAGTTGGAGGGACATAAGATCTCTTTAATATTGCCGCAGTTGCTGCTTTGCGTCTGGCAATGTGTGCTGGTACTGGTCCGCTGCCACTGCCGCCATTCTTAGACGCAGGGAATTGAATCTTGGGTGGTGGGGCTGACAGCTGCATTGGCGATGCTGGATGTTCTTGTGTTTGGCTGCTGGTGATGCTTTCCTGGCTAAATTGTAAGGGAGGGTTGTCTGCCGAGTTGTAAAAGTCTGCTTTCTCTCCGTTTTCTGATACGAGTGGTCTGGATGCAAAGCCTGCATATGGCTGGAGGGGGGTTGGTGGAGGTGCTTCATTGTTGTTGGTAGCAGTAAATTGTTGTTGTTGTTGTTGTTGTTGTGGTGGTGGTAATGGTGCTGACAAGGAGGGACCCATGAGGCCAAATCCTTGAGTGGTGGGATGAGGATGAGGAGGAGTGAGGTGGTGGTTGAAGTGATGCTGTGATGAAAATGCTGAGGCTGTTTGATTGTAAAGGTCACTAGGGAGGGGAAGTTGAATCTCTGGAATATCTACGAAAATGAATTCAGAGTCCATATGGACTGAGTACACTCTCTGCTTTTGGTCTTTGCTGCTGCAGACGTTGCCGCCGAGCATCTGGTCCACCTTGACACCGCTACTGAGGCAAATCAGCATTTTATGAGCAGGGCATTGGATCACGCATTTGTGCGTTCCGTGAGCAACGTCTTCAATGTCGAGAACTAGACCAGTCTGTAAGGAGTGTCCATGGTGCCAGCAATGAGCATCTGTGGCGAATACAGAGTTGTTGTGTCTAACCAGTAGGATTTTCTTATCGTGGGACTCTTTAAGGAGTTGTTGACCAGGCCCTAGTTCAGATTGTCTGGCAATACGTACCAGCACCATTGTAGAGAAGAGAAAAGAGTGTGGGGGATTATGTGGATTATAACTGCCAACGATCTCGAGAAAGATCAAGGACAGAAAGAGTGATTACGAAACACAAATATATTCATATAATATCAGGTAACAAACTAACGCTAACTTAGTGGACATTTGATGCCCTACTGCTCAAATTATACTCTTCACCGCTCTCGGCTTGTCGATGCCACGATGCTGCCGCTTCTCAACAAAGAGTAAGCTCCCACTTTCTTCCTTTCACAAATCATGACATTTGACATCTACCACCCTCATGCTTCTACTCGAAACTTGAACCTGTTTATTGCTCTCATATAAAATGACCTGCTTGGGCATATTCTCAGTATTGACTCCCACTCCAACAACCAATGCCGCCATGTTCTTTCTTCCAATTTAAACGGGGCTGACTACATAGCTGACCATTCCCAGTGTCCTCAACTCTCCTTCAATGACTCTGATAATCACCGGTTCTCCATTAATCAATCGTTGGTATCTAAATCAAAACTAACAATCATCAATATTTATATCCTACACCCAACTCAAGCCTTAAAGAAGGAAAGGGACTCAGTTCTCCTCATTTTCACATAATCAGAGATGAGAGTTTGCTCCAGTCAACAACAGTTGTCCAGTTTCAATGATGAAATTCTCAAGAGTATAGCATCAATGCTTCCTTTGATCGATAGGTGCGTTAAAAATGCAAATATATTTTGGTTGGAAGATTGATTGATTTGACTGACCGACCGACCATTTGACCTTTGGACTTCCACTACCATCAAATCCTGCAGAGAACGTCTGGCCCTATCTAGTTCAAAGCTATACTCCATTATCAAGTCCGTAGAGGTCGATCAAATCACCATTCTGAGTCCAACTGCTTCACATGCTCGCTTCCTTCGTTCAAGAACCGTAAGATCAGTGACCATCCTCGTTGACAATCACTCTCCTCTCAACGCTGGCCTTCGCAGCGTCCTCACTGCTCTGCTGCACACCAAGGGCCTTAAGCAGTTGGAACTCAAAATCAATTTTGATCTTCCAGATAACTGGATTCACCAGTTTGTTAAAATCCACGGTAAACTCTTGGAGAAGCTTCACATTAACATTTGGGGCAACGACAGCGCTGCTGCCGCTATGAGTGAGACCATCACCATTCCTCCCACCCCCAACGGCTGGCTACAAAGAGGCCCCCTCCTCTCCTCTCTGACCACCCTCTCTGTCCACTGCCATTCCACAGACCAAGACACCGAGGTTGATCTTTCTCATTTCCCCAACATACACACCCTTTCAGTTCTCGGTCGTGTCGTGTTGGTCGGCACCCCTTCCCCTTCTCTCCACCATATCGACTTGGCCCCACACGTCTCCATTGCTACCGATTTCAACAATGGACAGCCATTCTACAGCCTCTCTTCGTTGCATTTTTCTTACAGAGATCCAGCTGAAGTCATTATAGAGCATTTTCCTCGTGTCACTAAACTTCAAATAAGCTCAGTGAACGAACTTTCAGAGGCGCTCCTCCGCCAGGCTATTCCTCTTCATGTCGAGGAGTTAAACCTCACCTGGTGCACACAGCTCCTTCCTGTACCCAATCTATTCAATACGTTACCTAGGTTGGTAAAAATAACCCCTCCAGATCATTGGATGAAGAAAAAGTCTCCATTTCATAAAGAATATAGGGCTTGGCAATCTGATGTAGACAAAGAGAGGGGCAGTACTATTAGTAATAGTGGTGATGGTGGTGAGCATGTTAATGTACCAACAAGAGCAATGCTTATTGCAAACAGTCTTACACCAGCACCTCCAGATGTAGAGGGAGGACAGCACGGCAACACTAGTGACAGAGGTACCACTGCTGCTGCTGCCTGTGGTAATGGCAAACGTATGCCTAGACAGAGGTTCCCATCCCCCCATCTCCCCACTCCTGAGCAACATGAAAGAAAGAAGCATAATCGTAAACCCTAGACAAATGATAATATATTTGTATTTGATTTCCCAATTTTTTTTATGCATCATTTCTTCATGTGTCCTGTTATATATTTTTTACTATTTATCGCTGTCGGCAATTTCCCACCCAATTTCGTAATCTGTTTCACACTATGTATTCGTGTTACCGTTTCCCCCCCCCCCCCCCCCCCACAAAAAAAAAAATATTGTGTTTAATTAATCTCTTTTTTTTTCTAACAACAACCCACTAAAAAAAATAAAAAATAAAATGAAAAAAAAAAAAAAAAAAAAAAAAAAAAAAAAAATTAGTGAATATAGTTATATATGAAAAATAATTTATAAAAAAAAAATTGAAAATGTTAATTATATAT
>Ga0114919_10000326_pt1 | contig 36034 bp, 28 predicted proteins | sample BlataG_FD_88682 | JGI IMG/M metagenome (GOLD analysis project Ga0114919, IMG submission 88682) | Deep subsurface microbial communities from Black Sea to uncover new lineages of life (NeLLi) - Black_00105 metaG | ecosystem: Environmental > Aquatic > Marine > Oceanic > Sediment | place: Atlantic... | reverse complement strand
TTTTGCTGCGGCTGATCAGATCGAGAAGATGGCTGCTGCCAACCCAAGTAGAAGTGAGTTGCGTCGTGAAGTTGCGGCTGCTGTGCCAGGCTGGCGTGAGCAAGGGTACGGTAGATGGCTCCTGTTTGTCGCAGGTCTTGGTATTTTTTGTGGCTGTGTTGGCAAAAGTGCACAGGTCCCACTTTTCGTCTGGTTGCCGGATGCAATGGAAGGACCAACACCAGTATCAGCCCTTGTGCACTCTGCCACGATGGTGGCTGCGGGCGTGTACCTGGTCGGACGTTTTTTTCCAGTGCTCACCCCAGACGTCTTGCTGGTAATAGCATACACCGGAGGTTTGACGCTTTTTATCGCAGCTACTATCGCCGTAACGGCCACCGACATCAAGCGTGTGCTTGCCTACTCAACAGTGAGTCAGCTTGGTTATATGATGCTTGCACTCGGTGTAGGGGGGTGGGTTGCGGGTCTGTTTCATTTGATAACCCATGCATTTTTTAAGAGCCTTCTCTTTCTGTGTTCAGGATCAGTCATCCATGCTTGCCATACAAATGACATGCGAAAGATGGGTGGTCTTTTGAAAGTAATGCCATACACAGGATGGACGATGCTCATTGGGTGCCTTGCGATTATCGGTGCAGGGGTTCCATTTGTGTTGGGCTTTAGTGGTTACTACTCAAAAGATGCAATCCTTGCCCAGGCCCTCCTTTTTTCTCGCACAAATCCGCAGCATTCAATTCTTTACGTAGCTGTCGCAGGCGGGGCATTTATAACGGCATTTTATATGTTTCGTCTCTGGTTTATGACGTTTGCAGGAGCACCTCGCGATCAGCATGTTTTTGAACATGCTCATGAGTCGCCTCGAGTCATGACGGCTCCACTGGTTGCACTTGCTGTTTTTGCTGTCGTTGCAGGCTGGGCGTTACCCGGTGGGCTAGGTGTTGAAAGTTTGCTGGAGCAATCACGCCCGGCTGGCACTGCAGAGACAATTACGACAGCGGGAATCCTTGGGAGCATTACCTTGCCTGCTGAGCACGAAAGTCACGTTGGTGCTATTCACGTCACTGCCACGCTGACAGCGTTCCTGACTGCCCTTGCCGGTGTTCTTCTTGCTGCAGCTATGTACCTAAAGCCTCTTGTATCACCGGCAGCTGTCGCTCATGCGGCCCGTCCAATTTATACTTTTTTGGTGCATAGATGGTACGTTGATGAACTCTATAACGTGCTTTTTGTGCTGCCAGCACTTGGTGTGGCACGGTTTATAAGTGCTATTGATACTCAGGTGATCGACCGATTTATAAATTCACTTGCATGGATAGCTCGACAGATTGCGAGCGTAGACGCCTGGTTTGACCGTGTGGTTGTCGATGGCATTGTGAATGTAGCTGGCAGTGTTACTTGGAAGGCTGGGCTTGAACTCAAGCGTGTCCAGACGGGTAACCTTCGTCAGTATGTAATGTTTATTGTTGTTGGTACTGTCGCAATATTTGTCCTTGCAACACTTTTGTTCCGGACTTCATTTGCTGGTTAGAATTCCCCCCGCCGTTTATGGAATAACACATGGCACCCGCTGAGAACCCCGCCTTTTGGCCGCTTACACTTATCGTTTTTTTGCCTGCTCTTGTGGCAGCTGGTTTATCGTTGCCAATTATTCCCAAGGCTCGTGAAGAGATCATTCGGTGGAGCACACTCGCGACAACCGCTGTCGTCTTCCTGTTGTCTCTGTGGGTTGCCGTGCCCCATTTTTTTGGTGCTGTTGGGCCCGGCCAATTTGTTGTCGGACAGGCAGAAATGCAGGGGGTCGTGAAACTGCCGTGGATCGAATCTTTTGGTATCGAATATCTGCTAGGGATTGATGGAATCAGTCTGCCTCTTGTCGTTTTGACTACGTTTATTTCCATGTTGGCCGCTGCAGCGAGTTGGTCCATTAAAAAACATGTGAAGGCGTATCATGTGCTTTTTCTTTTGCTTGAAACTGGCATGCTCGGTGTCTTTGTCTCGCTTGACTTCTTCCTGTTCTATGTTTTTTGGGAAGTCATGTTATTGCCGATGTATTTTCTCATTGGTGTGTGGGGTGGTCCACGGCGTGAGTATGCCGCTATCAAGTTTTTTCTTTACACGTTGCTCGGTAGCGTGCTCATGCTTATAGCAATCCTTATGCTCTATTTCACGAGCGACGTTCGTCTGCTCTCTGATCAGCAACTTATTGCGACGCATGTCGTGCAGCCTTCAAGTGCAACACAGGAGATCGCGTCGATACGTTCTGCAGAAAGTGCTGTGCATACGTTCAATCTGATGGCGTTGGCTGCTATCGGTCAACTGCCGAACTCACCATTTGCAGCGACCACCGTCTGGCTTGGAATGAGTCTCGAGACGTGGGCTTTTCTGCTACTGCTTATCGGTTTTGTTATCAAAGTCCCGGTCTTTCCAGTGCATACATGGCTGCCTGATGCACATGTCGAAGCCCCAACGCCAATTTCAATGATCTTGGCTGGCGTTTTATTGAAGCTCGGTGGGTATGGAATTCTGCGTATTTGTTATCCAATCTGCCCCGGTGCAGGCCTGTCCCTGGCGTGGTTGGTTTGTGGCGTAGGTGTTGTGTCTATGGTCTACGGAGCCTTTGCTGCTCTCGCCCAGACGGATTTTAAACGGATGGTGGCATATAGCTCAGTTAGCCATATGGGTTATGTGATGCTCGGGCTTGGCGTCTGGAGTGCAGTCGCAGGTCAGGAGTATCAGTGGGAGTTCTGGGCTCAGGGTGTAAATGGAGCCATGTTCCAAATGCTTGCTCACGGAATCAGTTCCGCGGGTATGTTCTTCATGGTGGGAGTTCTTTATGACCGCGTTCATCACCGAAACTTGAACGAGTTTGGCGGAATTTTCAGTAAGATGCCTGTGTACAGCGGGTTGGCAATAGTTCTCTTTTTCGCTGGCTTAGGTCTTCCTGGACTCTGTGGTTTCATCGGAGAGGTTTTAGTGACTCTCTCGAGTTGGAATTACAGTAGGCTACTCGCAGTCATTTCGGCTTTCACTGTGATTCTTACAGCGGCGTATATCTTGTGGGCAATTCAAAGAGTCTATCTTGGGGCTGAGTATCGGGGGCCGCATGAAGATGCGCTGAAGCCCATCACCCCGCGTGAATTGTCGATTGCGACACCACTTGTATTCTTGGCGATCCTCTTCGGCGTCGCGCCTCAATTGCTTTTCCAATATGTGACTCCTTCCGTAAACCAGCAAGTCGAAAATCTTGCTAATTGGACACGAGATGTGCACGACGGAGCTCGGAAAATGATTGTCGCTGAGGGTGATCACGGCTTGTCAGACAGTGAAGGTGTTGTCACTCGTGCTGAAATCACGAGTGGTGAGATTGCCTCGCGTTGGGCTCAGGACTGATCCATACATCTGGGAACTGCGTTGAAGGAAAGGAACTTTTGGTGACTCCCGAGTTGAATGTTGGCATACTGCTGAACGAACTTTTTGTTGACACTGTTCGTGTTTCATTGCCCCTTTTCCGGCCCGAACTTTGTTTGGTAGCAACAATCGTTTTGCTGTTGCTGTGCCGAATGCTCCCTCTACTGCGATATCTTGATTCTGGTGGGATTGCTTTGGGAGGGGTCTGTTTTGCTGCATGGTATGCGTACATCGATTTTCTCAGCATTGGTAGCCAGGTGGGTGATTCTCTGCTTCCAGCGACTGCAGTGAGGACTGAATTATTTGGCGGGCTACTTGTATTTGATTCATTTACCGCATTTCTTCGACTCGTACTAGCAGGGTTTTTGGTCCTCTATGTCGTGCTCACGAAATTATCGGGAATTCCTGACAGAGAGGATGGAGCTGACTTCTATTCACTTGTTCTGGGAAGTTCACTCGGGATGTGCCTCATGGTGTCGGCCAATAATCTGTTAATAGTTTTCATGGCGGTCGAAATGGCAAGTGTTCCGTCGTATGCGCTGGCTGGCATGCTCAAAGGAAGGCCGGCAAGTTCTGAAGCTGCCTTGAAGTATGCTATTTACGGTGCAGGGGCAGCCGGGGTCATGCTCTACGGAATTAGTCTGATTTCTGGAGTGTTGGGGACACTTGTTTTGCCAGATGTGTCGTTTGAGATGTCCCGAGTTCTAGCAGCTGGTGGTACGAGCGGAAGCACGATGGTGCTTTGTTTAGGAGGGCTTATGCTTTCTGTTGGTTTGGCATTTAAGCTCTCTGCTGTCCCGTTTCATTTTTGGTGCCCAGATGTTTTTGAAGGTGCAGCTGCCGAGGTGGGCGCTTTTCTTTCTGTGGCGAGTAAGGCTGCTGCCATAGCGTTGTTGGTTCGGGTGGCTTTCGCCTTTTCCACACCGGCAAGTGATGATGCCGTGGGCATGTCAGCCAACGCTGTTGCAATTACGGATGCGAGGCATTTTGTTGTTTATGTGATTGGCCTCTTTGCTGCTGTTACCTGCACATTTGGTAATTTAGCTGCGTATGGACAGACCAATATGAAGCGACTCCTTGCCTATTCAACAATTGCTCATGCCGGCTACCTCATGATGGCTGTTGCTGCTGCAGTTGCTATGGTGGCGATTTCTCCGCAGGGAGCACGTGATGCAGTGTCAGCAGTTGCGTTTTATCTTGCCACCTATCTTTTTATGAACCTAGGGGCATTTGGTATCGTTGCTCTCCTTCGGAATCGCTTGAAAAGCGAAGAGATTTCATCGTATGCCGGATTGATCCATGTGAGTCCCGGAATTGTCATTGCCATGGCAGTCGTCCTCGTGAGTCTTATTGGTCTTCCGCCATTAGCGGGATTTGTTGCAAAGTTCCTCGTGTTCTCTTCGCTTGTTGATGCAATCACATCAGGCGCCGAAAGCCCTCTGATGTTGAGCCTGTTGGTTATTGGTGGCTTCAATACGGTGATAAGTCTCTTTTATTACTTGCGAGTACTTAAAGTGATGACATTCGACCCAGTTCCAGAAGACCGTGTGTCGGAACCGTTCCCGTTTGTGTCAATTTCTGGAGCAATGATTACTGGCCTCGTTCTGCCTGTTGTGATATTCGGTGTTTTCTGGTCTGGGCTCTATGCAGCGGCCCATTTAGCAGGCGTCATTGCTTCGTAAAAACGTTCAGTTTGATGCCAAATTAAAGAAGAGATTGTTTTTAGGGATTTCAGTACTATGACTTCAAAACAAAATGAGGAAGTGGTTCTCTGTCGCCTCGTACGACTTTTTCGCCAGTCTCCCTTGATGTATCTTTCTGATTCAAATGTCTGGACATACCGAGGTGATGAATCACTGAAACTCACATTAGTGGATGTCGTTTCAGACCATCAGAATTTCGTTGATCGAGCCGAGACAATTCTTGTGGCAGAACAATTCGAACTTCCACAAAGCTTTTTCCCACTAGCTTTCACTGGTTGGCATGATGTTGATCTTGGCTTCCTGCTCCCAGTACTTATTGCTGATCTGCAGAAGCGGGAAAATGCGCTCCAAAACCTGCGTGATCAGGCAGACGGAATTGTTGGTCAAAGAGGAAGTGGTGCTGATAAGACAGCCGAACTTGTCCGCGAGGCAATTTCATCAGTTGAGGGGCATCTTGAGATGCTTCGTCAGCAGGAAAGAAGGCTGAAGAATAACGCGCCGGCTACTGCTTCGTAGTCGAGTCGATAAGATGTTTGCTTGTTGGTCCTGCTGAGTCCTATTCATAATGACACAAGGCTGCTTTCTCTGTGGCACATATAGAATATTTTGACAGTCATTGTCACCTCGACCCAATGCGTTATGGCGGGGATACAGAGGACGTTCTCCAGCGTGCTCGTGCAGCGGGCGTCTCGCGCATGACCATTATTGGCACACGTGCGGCTGATAGCGAGGCAGCAGTTCAATTAAGTGAGAACGAAGAAGGGGTTTCTTGTGCGGTAGGCATTCATCCAAACGATGTTGATGAGGTTGACGAGAAAGAGTGGGACCGTATCCAAAGCCTTGTCGAGTCAGGAAAAGTTTCTGCAATAGGTGAAACAGGCTTAGATTGGTTTCGTACGGTCGCCTCAAAAGAAAATCAGCAATTGTTTTTTGATCGGCATATTGGTTTAGCGCAAGCGACGGAACTACCACTTGTCATCCATACTCGTAACAGCATTCGCGATGTGCTTGATACGATTGCTGAAGCAACTCAACAAAAACCAATAACCGGTGTGTTGCATGCCTTTTCCGGGACTGCCGAGGAAGCAGCTGAGGCCATTGAGTTAGGTTTTTTTATCGGTTTTGCAGGAATGGTGACATTTCGCTCGGCTGAGTCACTTCGAGAAGTAGCTAAAACAGTTCCACTCGATCGTTTACTTATCGAGACAGACAGCCCATTTTTGTCTCCCGAACCATTGCGAGGAAGACGAAATGAGCCGTCACATGTAGTGCATACAGCGAGGTGTTTAGCAAATATCCGTGGAGAGACGCTTGAGTCTCTTGCGGCCGCAACTACGGCAAATGCATGTTTTCTGTTTCGGGTAAATGGTGGGTAGCTGAGTGGCTTGTTACGTATTGATTGTTTCCAAGACTCGTTTTGAAGGAAAAGAAAATGGCCCGCACTCCAAGTACGATGCTTCCTCTTGGTACAGAGGCAGAGGATTTTTCACTAATAAATATAGACGGGCGAACCCTTTCTTTTGCAGATGTTGCTGGAGAGCATGGGACGGTTTTGATGTTTATTTGCAATCACTGTCCATTTGTAAAACATGTTGCAGATGAGTTAGCAGCACTTGGCCATGAGTACATGCCGAAGGGTATCGGCATGGTGGCTATAAACTCCAATGATGTCGCAGCACACCCAGCCGACTCGCCAGAACAAATGGTTCATGAAAGTGAGCAGCGGGGTTATCCCTTTCCCTATTTGTTTGATGAGACACAAGAGGTTGCAAAGATCTATGGGGCGGCCTGCACACCGGACTTTTATCTTTTTGATGGAAGCCGAAAATTAGTGTACCGCGGCCAGCTTGATGAGAGTCGCCCAAACAGCGGAGTGCCCGTGACAGGCGAGGATCTTCGAAAGGCTATAGATGCCTTGCTCGAATCGCACCCACTCCCTCAGTCACAACGTCCGAGCATCGGGTGTAACATTAAGTGGCGGCCTGGCAATGAACCCGAGTACTTCTTGAATCCGTAGCCGCTTTGCCAAATGGAAATCTCTATGCCAGTAATTGATAGCTTTAGGCTTGACGATTGGTTTTTGAAGCGACAATGCGGGCCTCGGCGTGCGTGTTTGTAAAACACATGCGGCATAGGCTTCTTGGAAAAAAATGGCCGAGTAAGCTCTTAACAAACAGTCACTTGGACGTGAGTCCGCCGATGTCCCGAGTTTCTTCAGGTGCCAAGCTGGCCGCTCGAATATTCTCGCGCTGGATAGCTTCATAGACTTCCTGGCGATGCACAGGAATTTCCGAAGGTGCATTGATGCCTAGTCGTACCTTGTCTCCACGAATATCTACGATCGTCACAACAATATTGTCGCCGATCATTATGCTTTCATCGCGTTGTCTGGAGAGTACGAGCATCGTTGGTTCCTTCCTGATGTATTTTAAGCTGGTGTTCCAAGCTTCCAGCTAACATCGAATTATGCACTCTTTTTAAGCGTGGCTAGGGTGTGATCTAGTTGTTGATGCAAAGATAAGTCTCCGCTCGCAACAACTTGACGGCCTGTACGGGCTTCAAGGTTTATGACGATTGGGGCTTTCAGATTAAGTGTAAGTCCTTTGTTATTTTTACTGACAACTACCACAAGCTGCGCTTGCTTAATATCGTGCAGTCGCAGTGGGGTCAGCTCACTTCTTGGTATACGGACTTGGTACTGGGGTACAAAACGTCTTGGGCTGACAACCGCGATTGCGATATCGTCTCGGGTTGTGCTTTGAAGCCAGCCGAGAGCGTCGTTCTCAGCGTCAGCAAGCAGAGCCCATTCTCGGCATTGTTCGAGACCGGGCAGGCCACTTTGAAAGTTCAGCAGATCGGCTGAATCAACGTCGATACGTCCAAAGCGTGTGGTGTTAATCCACATTGTTAGGGCACTCCTTTGCCAAATTGGTTTCCAGAATCATATTATTCTTGATGCTGGAGAGGCGCATCCCCCGCCTCTTCTGATACTATCGGCAGAGAGGGTGGTTCGGGTCGAGAAAAAAGGTTTGGCTAAGAAAAGAGGTTCGGGAAGGATTTGCCACTTGCTGTGATACAGGCCTCAAAACTTTCTTGCCATTCTTTTTCATTCCCACATGGGCTGGGCACGCCATGCTGCAAGTGGAGCCATCACCATTAACGGAGCCCAGGCAGCTAAAGATGGTCCAAGAATATAGCTAGTCGCTAGGGCATGAAAGCTAAGTATCGTCAGGAAAAACGCTACGGTTGTTAAAACGCATAGTCCAACTGCCACGAAGACACCCCGTCGACTTGGTCCAAGCACCAGTGGTATGCCGAGCAAGACGAGAGAAATATCAAGAAATGGGGCGACGAATCGAGCATGGACTCGTAGTGGAACCTCAGCACCAACTCCTAGGCTAGGATTTGAAATTGCATCAATCAGATTGATTGTCGATGAATAAAGACTCCAATTACTTGAGCCGATCATTTGTTCAAAACTCACGCCACTTGTCACAAAGCATTCACTGGGTTTAAGCCACTGAGAGTTTTGGACAGTATAAATAACAGTTGAATCCTGAAGTTTGAGAGCCGGTAACGCATCAATATCAGGCGGTCGGGAAACTCCACGAAGCAAATACCCTGCTGGATGTTCAGTTGCTTCGGGTTTCCAGATGGCTTCGGCTGCATCAATCTGTGGGCCAAGTTCAGCCAGCAAGGGAGGCATTAGCAGGCTTGGGGACTCGAGACGCCGCAGGGCTTCCTGGTAAGATTTTCCCCGGAACAGTATTTCAGTTTCGTGGTCATATCGGGCCTCAAAGTTTTTTTGAGTCTGCCCATCAAGATCTTGTGCATTACGTGCGATTACAAACCGTATCGAAGGTAGCACAAACTCTCTATTGCCAATGGCAAGAAGGCTCACGACGATCGTGAAAAGAATTGCGGGTTTTGCGATCCTCCACCGAGTTACGCCAGCCGCTAAAAGCGCAGTGAGTTCGTTATGTCGTTCAAGCCATGATAAAGCAAACATCCCGCTGGCCAGTGAAATAATTGGGCTCGTGGCATCGAAAAATGAGATGAGTCGATAGCCGTAGTACATACCAAGGACACGTATAAGCCCACCTGTTTTTTCAGCATGAAGCATGAATTCTTCGAGATTCGTGAACGCATCGATAACAAACGTCAGCCCAGCAAGGCTAATAAAGACAATACAAAATGCTTGTAGCTGTGCGCGAATGATGTAGCGATCAATCAGCATGAAATGAAGTTGCCAAGGGAATAGATGCCGAGTTCCGGAAAGATAGGTAGGCTGTCTGTCAGCGTCAATTCTTTTGTCTACGCTAAACCGGGAACAAATGGAATGTTGAGGAATTTCAGAAGGCTGCCGTTTAGTTGGGTTGCTTGCAAAGGCTGGGCAATCCGGCAAGCTGTCGAATTAAGTACCATTTTTTTTCCGGGAAGTTGCGTGGCATGTGGTCAAGACATTCGTGGCGATCAACTGCCGGGAAATCGATCTGCTGAAAACAATATCCCTTTGTGTGAAACATGTCGGTTTGAAATAACTGACGTAAGTCCACGGTGCGGCCAGTGTGGTCTTCCGAGGCACAGTGACTCATCATGCCCTTTGTGTCAAAAACTTATTCAGCAGCTGGGTGAGAGAACAATTTTGTGGCAGCAGATGTTTGTGCTTGGCAGTTATCAGGACCGCCTGCGTGAAAGTGTCTTGGCGGGTAAGAAGCCCTCAGGTGAAGGTCTTGTGGAAGCTCTTTCGGATCTGCTTATTGAACAGCACCCGGCCATACGGGAGTTGAAGTTAGATGCTGTTGTTCCAGTTCCCATGCATTGGCGGAAGCGTTGGGAGAGAGGGACAAATTCTGCAAATACCATGGCAAAACAAATTGCGTCACGGCTTAGGGTTCCGTATCGCTGTGATATAAAACAAAAGATATTGGCGAGGCCTCAGAAGTCATTATCAGCCAAAATGCGACCTGCAAATGCCTCCGCAAAATTTTCTGGTGTTGGTAGTCAGCTCAAAGGTAAACGAGTACTCGTTGTGGATGATGTCGCAACCACTGGAGCTACACTGTCGGCTATAACACGCTGTCTGCTGGAGATTAACGTCACAGTTGTTTACGCTGCTGTTCTTGCAAGAACAGATGAGGCTATGGATTCTGAAGGCAATCGTTAAAGCTGGCGAAGCAATTCTTTTTGAGACAAACCGTACATCAGAGGGAACAGAAAAACGTGGGAAAACTTGCTGGTGAGATGGTGCGAGTGGGAACTCGTGGAAGCCAGCTCGCTCGAACTCAAACAGGTCATGTCATAGATCAACTGCGGAGTTTTGGCTTTGAAGTACAAGAAGTCATCATCTCGACTCGTGGGGATCAGCAACAGACTGTCCCGATTGCACAGATTGGGAATGATGGTGTCTTTGTCCGTGAGCTTGAAAAAGCACTCCTCGAAGAACGAATTGATCTAGCGGTTCATAGTCTGAAAGACCTGCCAACGGCAATGACGCCGGGTCTTGAATTTGCCTGTACTCCACCAAGGGCGACACCATTTGATGTTTTGGTGAGTCGGGATGGCGTCGGGCTTCGTGATCTGCCAGCGGACGCGCGTGTTGGTACAGCAAGTATTCGGCGACGAATTCAGATTCGGGCTGTCCGCCCGGACCTGCAGATTGTTGCTATCAGGGGCAACGTTGATTCACGTCTGAAGCGAGTTGACGAGAGGGAGCTTGATGCGGTCGTTCTCGCAGCGGCAGGCCTCGAACGACTTGGCCGCGCGGACTGCATAACAGAAGTACTCCAGCCACCAGATTTTTGGCCGGCAGTGGCTCAGGGAGCCTTGGTAATACAGATCAAGGAGGCGAATCAACGGGTTCAAGAAATTCTTGAACCGATACATCATCCTGCAACGTACCTGTCAACCGTTTCAGAGCGTGCGCTTCTGGCGTCTCTCGCTGGGGGATGTCTCGCGCCAATTGGGAGTTGGGGAAGATTTGAAGCAGACGGCGAACTAAGCTTGGGAGGGTGTGTATTGTCTGATGCCGGAGGAAAGGTGGAAATGCTAACAGCGTCTTGCTCGTCGCAGGTGTGTACCTCAGAAAGTGCCTTTTTACTGGGCCGAGAGGTCGCTGAGAAGCTTTTAAGCCAGGGCGCGCAAGAGCTTCTTGATCTGATGAGAGATGGTGGGGAGCCACCTCACTGAGAAAGTGAGAAGCAAATGAAGCCAATGAAACTTGTTATGAAGCGGCTAGGCTTGGTAGAACGTATTTCTGCGGTTTTTTGAAAGTACTTGCAGTTTTGACACAAGTGCTCACCAGACGAACGTTGTTCATCAGTTACCCCCCATGCGACCCCCCCCTGCTGTTTGGGTAAGCTACTGAGCTCCTATTACGTGCTAAGCTAAACATTCACAGCTAAGTGGCACCTTGCACTGAAAACTTTTTTGGTTTTTAGGAGTGAACCCACCGCCACGTTCCGTACGACTGTATCCGAGGAGCAGATATTGAATGTTGAATCATCATGCTTTAGGCAAGTCGTAAAGTCCCGCGAAACATTTTTCAACAGAACGCACGAAATCTTTGAGTTGTGAAAAATTTTCGAGTAAGAACGAGGGAAATTGATGGCTGCTGGTAGTGTCAGAGTTGTAGTCGCAGATGATCACGAAGTCGTGAGGTGCGGGCTCGTAAACCTTCTTGATGGTACAGACGTGGAGATAGTTGCGGAGGCCTCGTCAGGCGAAGCAGCCGTCAGTCTTGCGATGAAGCATAAGCCAGATGTTATTTTGCTTGACATCAGGATGGGTCCAGGGAAGGACGGTCTCAAAGCACTCGAAAATATTCGTAATGACGCTCCGAGTGTGCGGTGTATTATGCTCACGACTTTTGATAACCCAACGTACATTGCTCGAGCTGTTGCATCGGGAGCCCACGACTACATTCTTAAGGGCTGCAGTCGGGAAGAACTGCTGGAATCAATTACGGGAGCAGCTTCCGGGAAACTTCCGCTGCGTGCTGGAGAGTTGCGTAGAGTGGCGACTACCATGGCCAATCGTGTTGTGACACCTGATCCTGATGTCCCGCTTACTCAGAGAGAGATGCAGGTTTTGCGGCACGTGGCGTTGGGGCTTTCGAATAAAGAGATTGCCCAATCACTCACAATAAGCGTGGAAACCGTGAAAGAGCATGTTCAAAATATTCTCCGAAAGCTCGCCGTAAGTGATCGGACTCAGGCTGCCGTATGGGCAGTAAGGCGTGGTCTTGCTTGATAAATGGCTAGTGTGCACGCGGGTGTGCGTTTTCAAACGCTTCAAGTAAGCGGCTTGTCGTAACGTGAGTATAAATTTGCGTCGTAACAAGACTTTTGTGTCCGAGAAGTTCTTGCACGCTTCTGATATCTGCGCCGGCATCAAGTAAGTGCGTGGCAAAGCTGTGACGAAGTGTATGAGGGCTTGCTCGGCCGCTCAGTTCAGCCGTCGCAAGATGTTTTTCTAATAAACGGCCGATACTTCTCACCGAAAGCCGGCCACCAAATTTGTTTAGAAAGAGGGGGGACGTGCTACCGGCTGATTGTCGCTTTCCAAATCTCTTTCGGACGGATTGCCATCGTTTAATTGCTTGGCGTGCGTGTGACCCGACTATCCCAAGACGTTCTCGACGCCCTTTGCCGCGCACCTTCACAGTGCCAGATTCGAGATCGAGGTCGGTGTCATTCACTGCAGCTAATTCTGCTACACGAACACCGGAAGAATAGAGAAGTTCAAGGATTGCCCGATCACGAAGTCCTGCATCAGTGGTGGCAGCCGGAGCCACCAGCAAACGTGCTATCTCATCTCCTGTTAAAAATTTCGGGAGCGAACGGCCTCGCTTTGGACTCCGGAGAGGCTGCGCGGGGTTTGATGAGACCCACCCTTCTCTGTGGCCGAATCGATAGAAACTGCGGATACTCGCTAGCTTGCGAGCTATTGTAGTTGGTGCGTAGCCTGTTGCATGAAGGGCTGCCGCGTAACGGCGAAGTACAACTGTTGTGACGTCTGCAGGTCGGTTGCAGCCAGCATCTTGAAGATAATCAATAAGTTGAAGCAAGTCCTCACGGTAACTTTTTACCGTATGGGTTGCACTACCTCTTTCAGCTACCAAGAAACGAAGATAGCGATTCAAAGCCTCTCTAAAAGCAGGGTTCGCCGCGTGATCGACCATAACCTTTTAATACTATAATGAGAGAGTTTTAGATCCATTACCCGAAGGCGGTCGTTGCATCCTGAAGCTACGAGGTACGACGGTCAACTCGTGGGGCGATGCCTTCTCTTCGTGAATGAGACTTGTTTTGACGTACTTTCTGACCGAGGACGGACGCGTCATACCAGGAGAAGCTAAGTTTTGGGTCTGCCGCGTAGCGGTTTAGCGTTCTCAGTGTCTCTGATCTACTGTCGTCATCAAAGAGAAACACATATCGCTCACTGCCCTTTACGAGTGCAACGACGTTTATATCTCGAGAGGCCATGAGTGCTTTTCCTTTCGGCGAAAGCGAGAGCGTACTAACGTTCAGTGCAAGTGGCAGACCCTCAAGTCCACCGTTACTTTTATTCGGCTCTCATGCACGCTGCTCACCAGAGTTCTGCGTGCTAGCCTGCGAAGTCTCCCTCACCCAAGCAGGCTGTACCCTATCGGTCGCTCAAATTGACACAATGAGCCTGCCTGAAGCGCCCAGACTTCACGAGGTGTACGAAACGTCCTTTTTGAGAAGAACCGTCTCTTCGGGAAAGTCACCGTAAGTCACCAAATCCGGACAAAGCAATTGGTTCACGGCAGGCAAAGGGTTCGCCGGCGGCAGTGCCAATCATCGTCCCCCACCAGGCATCCCCGGCCGCTACCCGCTCGGGCACAGATAAGCCCGAGTCTGAGGCGGGAAATTGGCTTCTATAGCAGTGAATAGCTTTCTGTTTTATTTGATGGGTCTTCGTCGTATCAATCACAAAGGATGGTTGAGGGGGTGTTTTTTGGTGGACACTCCAAAAGTGGAAGATGCGTTCCGGGTGATGGGGTTTGGCTGGTAAGTCGCATTTCGACAGTTTTGCCCAGAATCGTGCAGCTTCAGTCAGTTCACATGCAGCAACATGGTCAGGGTGGGCATCGACCCAATAATGCGTAAAAAGCCAGCGAGGCTGGGTCTGTCTCATAACACCGGCAAGAGCTGCTCGTGCAGCTAAGTCAGGTTGAAGTTTCCGATTAGGAAGCCCGAGGTTTTCTCTCCATGTGACACCCAGTACGTCAGTTGCCGCTTGTGTTTCAGTCATCCGGATTTCTGGTGTTCCAAGCGGAGTAGGTTCACCATTGGTGAGATCGAGAATGCCAACACTCAACCCATCTTCAAGCATTCTCAGAATGGTTCCTCCCATCCCAAGTTCAGCGTCATCTGGATGGGCTGCAATAATGAGTGCGTCGAGCATTGTGAATGACTGTCCTTGTGTATTGGGATTTCAAAATTGTGTACCGTAGTCAATTATCATGATAATCAGATTCAAGCGGTGTCGCCTTGACATTGCCCAAAATGAACCCAGCAAACAGAACAATTTGACCTTCGTGAGGTGGAGTAAAGAGTGAATTATTCAGATTTAGCCGATGAGAAATCAGGTTTTGAGGATTTTCTAGCTTCTTGCGAGCATGCAAAGAAAGTCTCTCTTTTGGCCACTGTTGACGGTTTGCTGCAGTGGGACGAACAGACGATGCTGCCAGCTGCGGCAGGGGATTTTCGGGCAGAGCAAGCAGCGAGGTTAGCAGCGATAACACATGCCCAGCGAACACAGAAAGCGCAAGGGGAACGTTTAGAAAAACTTGCGGAGAGTTCACTTGCAACCAATGGCCCCGAGGTTGTTCAGGCAACGATTCGATTGCTTCACGAAGATTTTCAAAAACAGTCTCGTGTGCCAGGAAAGCTTGTTGAAGAGATTGCCCGCACATCGATTGAAGCCCAGCAAGAGTGGGTGGCTGCTGTTGAAGCGTCGGAATGGGAAAAGATGGTCGGCCATCTGAAAAAGATGTTTTCACTGAAGCGAGAATTGGCAGCGTGTCAGAGTCCGGAGTTGGATCCCTATGATGCCCTGATGGATGATTATGAACCAGGGGCTCGATGGAGGTCTGTAGATTCAACGTTTTCAAAGCTGCGAAAAGCTTTGGCGCCTCTTGTCCGTGGTTGCTTTGAGTCAACAAAGGGCCCACAAGACAGGGCTCTTCGAGGTGTCTTTCCACTCCAAGCACAACAGGTATTTGTCCGCCAAATTATTGAAAAAATTGGTTTTCAATTTGAGCGAGGACGTCTCGATACAACAGCTCATCCTTTCTGTTCAACGCTTGGGCCCAATGATTGTCGTCTGACGACTCGTTGGGACGAAAAGTTTCTTCCCACAGCTCTGTACAGTGTTCTTCATGAAGCTGGACACGGTCTCTACGAGCAGGGTTTGCCGGTTGATTGGTTTGGTTTGCCTCCTGGCGAGGCAACTTCTCTCGGCATTCACGAATCGCAATCACGACTGTGGGAAAATCTTGTGGGTCGTTCACCTGATTTCTGGGAATGGTGTTATCCACTTGCTCGAAAAGCTTTCCCGGAATCATTTAATGAAGTTACGTCAGACCAATTGGCAGAAGCAGTGAGGAGTGTTGAGCCTAATTTTATTCGGGTTGAGGCGGATGAGGTGACGTATAACTTGCATGTAATGATGCGGTTTGATCTTGAACGAGAGATCATTCATGAAAATCTTGCAGTTGCTGATCTTCCAGATGCCTGGAATGAACGCTTCGAAGCCGACTTTGGCAGGCGTCCACCGACCGCTCGGGAGGGCGTGTTGCAGGATATTCATTGGCCAGCGGGGTTAATCGGCTACTTTCCAACCTACACGCTAGGGAATATCTTTTCTGCACAGATAATGGACGCTGCCCGACAGGCGGGTGTTGGCCTTGGCGAACAAATTCGTGCAGGAGACTTTGCTCCACTCCTCCACTGGCTTCACCAACACATTCATGCTTCTGGTAGAACACTGAAGTCGGAAGCACTTGTAGAGAAAGTTTCTGGCAAGTCGGTGTCAGAGAAGTATTTGGTGGAAAGTCTTTACCGACGATATGGACCTTTGCATGGACTGTCAGCAGATCCGGCTGAGTCTTTGGTCTAATATTTTAAGTTTAGGAAGGGTTCTGGATGCGCCGGGGTTCGATTGTTGAAATAGTAAACGCTATCCACTCTAAAACCACCAGTCCGCAGCAGGTGCTTTCGGAGTCACATCAACGATTTCGAGAGACGCATGAGTGGCTCAATGCGCTCGCGCAACCTCACTATCAGGACGCAGAAGAAGTATGTGTCAAAGTTGACCGAGAAAGCCCTCTCGCAGGTGTTCCAGCGAGCATAAAAGAGTGTTTCGCAGTCGAGGGACTACAGACAACGCTTGGTATCTCTTCTAAGTGCGGTCAGGTTGATGTTGAAGATGCCGCAATTGTTCAGCGTCTCAAAGCATGCGGTGTTGTGATTGTAGGAAAGTCAAATATTCCGCAGGCAATGTATTTGCACGAGACAACTAATCCTGTCTGGGGACAAACAAATCATCCGGAGACGAAGACACGAGGTCCAGGCGGATCGAGCGGTGGCGATGCCGCTCTTGTTGCTGCTGGCGTGGTTCCGTTAGGTGTGGGTAACGATTTGGCTGGTAGCGTTCGGCAGCCAGCACACGCGTGTGGTGTGCCGTCTCTTCTTCCTTCTTCAGGTATTCTGGGCACTGGAGGAGCCTTCAATACGATACCAAACTTCGATGTCGTATCTTCTCGTGCAGGATTCTTAGCCTCAAGTGTTGGTGACCTCAGCCTCGTCGCAGATTCTCTTGGTCTGGTACATAATCGAGAAGAACCATTTCGCTCTCAGAGAATTGCGGTCTGGGAAGACGCTGGGATTATTGAGCCTTCTCCGGCAATAAAAAGAGCAGTCCGTGAAGCTGCCCAGGCCCTGATTCAAGCTGGGCATCATGTTGAATGTATCCGGGACGATGTTGCACAACAGGCTGCGTGGGTCATGTTCGGGTTTCTTTCCGCTGATGGTGGGCGTGATATTCAGCAAATCTTTGGTAACGATAAACCTATTCCCGGTATTGCAACACTTTTACGGATAGGGAGCTTGCCGCGATGGATCCGTCCGTTCCTTGCAGCTTTCATGTGGATCATCGGAAACCGAATTGATGCGGCCGCTCTGATTGCAACCGGACCGCGTAGCAAAAAAGGATTCAAAAAGTTAATTGCGAGGCGCGAGGAGATTGTCGCGCATATGCGAAATACAGCCAAGAAATTTGATGCCATCATTTGTCCAGTGTCTTCATTACCCGCCTTAAAACACGGGACCGCAGCCCGTCTTGTTGCAGCGGCATCACCGTGTCTGCTTGCTAATCTTGTCGACTTACCGGCAGGTGTCGTTCCAGTAACTCGAGTTACCGAAGGTGAGCAAGCTGGCCGACACTCAGGCTTTGATCGTGTTCTGCGAACAGCTGTTCAGACGGATGTTGGCAGTATGGGTCTACCGATTGGTGTTCAGGTTATTGGCCTGAATGGTGATCCTGCAGAGCGGACTGTTCTTGATCTAATGGAGGCGATTGAGTCGAGAGCGAATTTTAGTCGGTAGGCTCACCAATAAGGTCAACGATCGTTTCAAGGAACGTGTCGTCTTGAAAACTGCTTTTCGTAAGGTAGCGATTTGCCCCAGCATCAAGACCTCGAAGCCGATCCTCTTCGCGGTCTTTGTAGGACACAATAACGACAGGAACGTGGCTGCGGTGTGCATCGGTTTTAATGAGCGTGACTAAACCAATCCCATCCATTCGAGGCATATCGACATCACTGACAACAAGATCATAGGGCGTGCTACGGAAAGCATTCCAACCGTCCATTCCGTCTACTGCAACATCCACCTCATACCCTCGTGATTGAAGCAGTTGGCGTTCGAGTTCTCGCACAGTGATTGAATCATCAACAACCAATATTCGCTTGACCTGACTGGCTTTCAGTTCTTCACGGGCTGCGTCAATCGGAGAGATTCCCCGACCAGTGAGTAAACTGTCGATCGACCGAACAAGGTCTTCAATGTCAACAATCAGAACGGGATCTCCGTTTTCCAGGAGTGATGCGCTACTTATGTTTGGCACCTTGCCGAGTCGTGAATCAAGCGGACGAACTTCAAGGTCACGCTCGCCTAAAAAATCATTTACGACTAATCCGAATCGCTGGCCTCTATCGCTCACGACAACAACCGAGATAGTGTCTTCGTCGCTGTCAGGCATCTCGATATCAAAGACATTGCAGGCGTGTACAAGGCCGATTGCAACTCCGTCATGGTCGATATAGTTACGAGCTTCGACTGACGCAATTTCTTCTCGTCGGCATGTAAGAATGTGATCGATTCTGGGTAACGGAAATGCGTAAGGTTCGCCGCCTATATCAACAAGGAGGGCTCGGATAACGGACATCGTGATCGGTAGCTGCAAAGTAAAGCACGTTTGTGTACCAGGCTGAGTTGTTATTCGGACGGTTCCACCAACGGCCTTCACCATGGTTTGAACAACGTCTAGGCCCACGCCTCTTCCGGAAATTTCAGTGACTTTATTTCGTGTGGAAAATCCAGGCAAGAATAAAAACTCGAGAAGTTCAGCTTCGGAAAGTCGCTCGGCAACCTGAGGAGTTACGAGTTCGCGTTCAATGATCTTTGTTTTGAGCGATTCAAGGTTAATTCCACGTCCGTCGTCCGTGATGCTGATGGTAAGACTTCCTGCCCGGTGTCCAGCGTCAATTGTGATTGTTCCGCCTGCAGGTTTTCCTTCACGAAGGCGATCGTCTGGCAATTCCATGCCGTGGTCGAGGGCATTACGAACAAGATGGGAAAGTGGAGCCTCAAGTTTGTCGAGGATGTCCCGGTCAACGCCGGTTTGTTCTCCATTTACCACGAGCCGAACCTGCTTGTTAAGCTGACGTGATACATCTCGTACAAGTCTCGGGAAGCCATGAATACCATCGGCGAGAGGTCTCATTCGGCTAAATATCACTTCTCTGTGCAGTCGCTCCGAAAGATCTTCATTACGTCGGGCAAACCCTTCGAAAGCCTCGATGATTTTTGTAAGCTTATCGAGACTTTGAACTGATCGCTGTCGCAAACTCTCGATCAGCGTCATTTGAGAGGGGGGTAATCCAGCGCTGCGAATCTTTTCTTCGCATGCTGTAATTTGATCACACAGATCAGTTTGGGATTCACGGAGTGTGAGCAGAGAGTCTGCAAATGGCCTGAGCTGCCGTGCCTCGACCAGAGATTCCCCCGCGAGTCCCACAAGTCTTGTTAAGCTTCCTGCGGAGACTCGAACAACTCGATCCTCCTCATCGTTCGTTGAATCGGTAGGATCTGCTTGTGGTTTGCCGGAATCATGTGAGCCGGTTTTTTTTTGTGGGAGCGGTGCATCGGTGGGGCCCGTCCCCGTGGGGGCATTCTCAGCAGTGGCCCCAGATTTTGTTTCTGTCGTATTTTGAAGAGCATCATGCTGAGGCTTCTCCTTGCCTGCCGTCTCCGTTTCCTGCTGGTTTGGTTCAGTCGTAATTGAGCTGTCAGGAATTGCTGGTTGCGTTGTGTGTGTGCCGTCTGTAGATGGTGGTCCAGCAGGCTCTGGTGTCGAATCACTCGCTTGTTGCGGGGCACTGGAAGTAAGTGCTTGCAGATCTCGAACGCATGTGTTGGCCTTGTCTTGCCAGGTCGTATCGGTGCCATTATCAGCGGCGGCTATAGAGGAAAGAAAATCGATACCCGTGAGTAGAATGTCTGCGTGTGTCGGCTGAACACTTATTTTGTTGTCACCAGCCGCGAGAAATACATCTTCAAGGGCGTGGGCAACTTGTACAGCAGCATCGAGGCCTACGATACGAGCAGCGCCCTTCAGAGAATGAGCTGCTCGCATAAGTGACTCAATTGTTTCAGCAGACTGACGCTGCTCTTCAATTGCAAGAACTCCTGAAGATAGAATTTCTGCCTGGCTTTCAGCCTCCAGCCGAAACAGTTCAAGCATAGAAAAACCGCTTAAGTCATCGTTCACGTGAACACCTTCTCTAGAAAAACCGCTGCATTAGGATGGGATTTGTTCGTGGATTCCCTCGAAAATCTGGTTTGTATCAAGGAGGCTCACGGTACGCGAATTCCATGAAAACAAAGCACTCGACAATCGTTGGCCAGGCTTGCCGAGAGTCGACGGAACCTCTCGTAATTCCTCATTACCAATACGGTGTACACCTGCAACTTCATTGACTGGAAAGGTCCATCTACGTGTGACTCGGCCTGTAGTGAGCGAGGCGACCAAGAGTCTTTCAGGAGCAAGGATCGCAGCATCGTCAGACAGCTGGATACTTCGATTGTCATTATCTTTCAAATCAGAAGTTTTTTTCAATTTCAATATCTGCGGGTCCATCTGTCGAAGCCCGAGGAGCCCGTGCAGGGAGCAGCAAAGTAGTAACTGTCCGCGCACGTTTACCATGCCCGCGAATACAGAATTACTTCGGTGGGGAACGGTATGGATTTTACGTAGTGGAGTAACTTCGGTCAGAGACTCGGCAGTAAGTGAAAACCATTCATCAGCAAGACGAAAAATAAGGACACTCAGGCCACTTGAGTCGGCGCCTTCCGGTGTTGTTTCAAGAACTTGTCGCCATTCATCAAGGTATCCTTCCGGCGGTGCACGATTGAAGAATGCTTCGGCGGCATCAGCCATTACAGGACAGTTACGGCAATGAATATACGTTTCTAGTTCTGGGCAGCTTCGATCTCCACCGACGCCAATTACTCTCCAGCAATCAAGTGGTCGGCCTTCAGAGGCACTCTTGTCCTCTGTCGCCTTTAATGTCCCGTTGTGTAGTTGATCGCTTGTCTTTTTCATGAATGTAAGCCTCCGAAAGAAGCACTTCGACGATACCTTCGTTCCGCCGTCGTGTCACCCCGCCGCTTGGCAATCAGCGCAAGAGAAAGAAGGGCTCCTTCGTGTCGTGGTTCAAGGTAAACCGCTTTTTCAAGTAGTTTTTCGGATATCTCAAAATCTCCAGCCGTTTGGTGAAGAATTGCCAGTGTGTACAGCAGATCAGTCTGCGCGCCGTTGATTCGGAGTGATTCTTGGCAAAGTCGGATAGCATTCTCTATGTCACCAGCATTCGCCAGAGCTTCGACTTCTCGAAAGATCTCTGGAGAAGCAGTAGGAATACCAGTGGTGTTACCAGAGGAAATTGTTGAATTGGCATGTCTAAATTGGCTGCTTTCTACTTGCGTCTGAATGGGGCTTTTGTGGGTGTTGCCCTGAATTGATTCCTGCTGCACGAGCGGTGACTCGATGGCTTGTTTACGGAGACGAAAAGTGAGTGGGCCAGTTGGCTCCCAATCACATGTTGGAAGGATGACGGTCTCCGCTGCTCCAATAACGAGTTCTCCATCTGGCTTTAATAAACGTGCAAGCGTCTGAATAAGAGTTTTTCTGGCAGGCTTCGTAAAGTAGACGAGTAAGTTACGGCAGCAAATAAGATCAAACCCGCCTCTTGCTTTTTGTGTCAGTTCGTTTGCAGTACTTGGATCGAGCAGATTTCGATCCAAGAATTCAATTGTTTCTTGTATCTCGGGAGCGACCTGCCAGCCTTTTGGCATTGAAGAAAACCATTTTTTCTTTCGTGTTTCATCGATGGTGCGAAAAGCGTTCTCAGAAAACAAGCCACTACGTGCCTGTTTGACTGCGTGTCGACTGATATCGGTAGCGATGATATGAAATTGGTTTTGCGAGTGCCCCGACTCAAGCAGTGATAAGGCAATCGAACAGGCTTCTTCACCATTTGCGCAGGGAGCAGAAAGCATCATGACTTCCGACTGTTTCTGGAGGCGCTGGCAAAGCAGAGTGTTTATGTGCTGGAAAACCTTTGGTTCACGAAACAGCCAGCTTTCTGGAACGACTATGGACTCAGTGAACAGTTGGCGACACTTCGGGTCATCAATGAGTTGATTCTCAAGGGCTTCGATTGTTGATACCTTTGAATAAGCCTGGGCTTCATGAGCCGCTCGAATTATAGAATTCAAGCCGATGCGTTCCGGGTCAAAACCAATCGTACGGCTTACTATTTCGGCAAGACGAGAGACCGTGTTTGCGTTTATAGTTGGAGTCTGCTCTGGAGGATGCTGAGCAGACGAACTGTAGTAGTTGGTCGTCATCAGCTCACCTTGTGGGACCCGGTTCACCTGCCTTGTGCTGACCTAATTCTTGACGTGTGTAGCTCATTAATGTTTGCAAGTTTTTATTCTTCCTGAGTAGTCCGACCTCAATTATTTGAATAGAAAGTTTTGCAGTTGTATTACTTTCAGCGTCAACAATTGGGCCCATGAAAGATCCTGAATGCTCACAGTTCGTGTTATCAAACGTTGTTGTGGAAATGCCGACGACGTCTTCGGCCGTGATAGCAAATAAGACTGACGCGTCATCGGCATCATCTGCAATCGTTTTGACAACTATCGTCCGAGTTCCAAGCCGTAACTGGCATGGACGATCTAGGATGAGTTGGCACAGATCAAGTACTGGTAACAGCTTCCCTCGATAGCGGATAAGCCCACGTATTTCTTCGGCCTGTTGCGGGAGTTCTTGGGCAGCAATAAACGGCAGTACTTCAACAATATTACGGGTGTCTATGCCGTATTGCTGTTCGCCTATGGTGAAGGTGAGTAGTTGCATGGAGAATCTTCCTGAGCTGAGATGCTCCCGGGAGAAACAAGTAATTAAACTCCATTGAGATCTCTTTGAAGTCTACAACGCATCACAGGGTGATGAGTGGGAGTTTTTCAGATACTGAATCAGCATCCGGCGCAACGCGTATTTACCTGAGAGATCACTACACTGCCGATTTCAGCCAGCTTTTGCTCTAATATTGCGTTTTTCATCGTCGGCAATTCGAAGCCGTAGTGTCGCTGCAGAGGAAGGTGGTGAACGTCGTTCTTGCACAAAACCTCGTCTCCCCTGAGCGAGAAATGTATAAAGATGTGCTGCAAGGCCGGTAGTGAATTCTGTTTTGAGTGTCTCTAGGACTTCTGTCCAAGGAAGGCCTCTTCGGTAAATGACACGATACGCTGCCTTGAGCGCAGTGAGTTCATCTGCTGGGTATCCAGCTCGCCGAAGCCCAATCGTATTCAGGCCAACGATACTTCCTGATTGGCCATCAATCAGCATGAAGGGGGGTACATCTTGAACGACTCTGGCATGGCCACCAATCATCGAGAATTGACCAACGCGACAGAATTGATGTATTGCAACGGCGCCAGAGACAAATGATCGATCTTCAATGACAACGTGTCCACCGGCGAGTGAATTGTTGGCAAAAACACAATTGTTACCAAGGTGTGTGTCATGGCCGAGATGAGCTCCCGCCATGAGATAATTGTGATCACCGACTCTGGTTTGTCCATCAGGTTTTAGCGCTCGATGAATCGTGACACCTTCCCGAAAAACGTTGTGGTCACCAATGGCAATCGTTCCAACTGTTTCTGGACGGGCGGTATGTTGTGGTTGCCCGCCAATGACGGAATGCTCACCAATCTCATTATTGGAACCGATGGAAACGCCGGTTTTGATAACGGCACCGCTTCCAATTGCACAATAATCTCCAAGAGATACGCCAGCTTCAATGGTCGCAAACGCAGCTACTGTAACGCCGACTCCCAGTTCAGCTTCGGGACTCACGAGTGCCAGTGGATGAATGCTCACGAATTGCCTGTTGTGCGGGGATGTACAGCAAGGTTGCCATCACAGCGGTTTATCGGTCTACAGGCCGTTTGAATTCAATCCCATTTTTGCAGAATTAAAAACAAAGGAACGCCCAAGTTCGCCTATCCTTCGTGTTTTCCAGAGAGCAGCTAAATAAACAGCGAGGAGGCGACAATGGGCGAAATAACGCTAAAATTTGTCATCTGGAAATGTGAGCAGTAGAAAAAAACCGAACGAAGTAGAGTGAATGTCCTGGAAAGGGTTCAATGATGAATCAAGATGATGCGTATGAGGCGGCTGAGAAGTTGAAAAATGACGGAAAACTGGAAGAGGCAGTGACTGCCCTTGAGGCAGTTGTTGTTGAAAACCCCGATTTTGCATTGGCTCATTCGGCTTTGGCGGCCTGGTGTACTCGATTAGAACGACACGAGAAAGCTGTTGAGCACGCGAGGCGTGTATGTGTTCTCGAACCAAATGAGCCTTTCAGTTACACGGCGCTGAGTGTTGCGTGTATGCGGGCGGGCAAAATAGAAGAGGCCGAGGAAGCACTTGGCCGCTCACGTATGATGACCGGCTAATTCCGGTCGGTACAACATGGTAATGTAGTGAGTGCGAGAGGGGGGAGTCGAACCCCCACACCTTGCGGTACTGGAACCTAAATCCAGCGCGTCTGCCAATTCCGCCACTCTCGCAGTAGTTGAATAGTTCTATTCTGTAAAGAGTGTAACTTTTTTTCAGATTCGATTCTCACAATTTTTACAGTAGTTGTTACGGTGCCGATCTGGTTTCTTCTAAGAAACGGTCAAGATTTCCTGAGCCGACTCCTCGCTGTGGCCAGGATGCCAAAAGCCATTGTCTTAGAACAGTGTCTGGTGCAAAGTCCTGAGCGATACCCTCCTGGTTGAGTCGAGGGAATTCATGCGCAGTACCCTTATCTTTGTGAATCACTTGAGTGAAATAGATTTCGAGGTTTTGGACCCTTTTTGAATTTGAATGGCGCCGGTTCCAGTCGGCAACAAGCCCTGCTGCAATCGGTTCTCGTAGCGGCGATCGTCTTGTTTTTGGCAGTTCCCAAAAAATCTTATGCCAGCGATGGTTTGGGAGTGACGAAAACCCGCCTGGTGGTCGAACAGCCTGGAAGGACCTTCCCTGCCTGAGTAAGTCGACAACACTGGCATCCTTCAGAGTAGCCTTTCCTGTAACCCACTGTTCCTGTGGACCAACGCGTTCAAACACCCCCCATGGTTGTTCGAGTGTAAGTGCGTTGATTGCCAGCGTAACCCAGTGAGAGCGTTTTCCTTCGTATAAAAATATATTGTAGAAAAGAGACAGCCCAGCTACGAAAAGGGATGTGATCACGATACAAGTTTTAACTCTTTCGGGACAACGAAAGAGTGGCCAGCCACGTTGATTGTGTTCCAGTTTTTCAACGTATGGTTCCACACGATTCGTGCGCCATGGGATTAATGCTATCCATGCAGTAATACCAATCGGTGAAAACATGCCAACGCTTAGAGTTATCCAAATACCGATATGGAAAAGGATGAAGAAAAAAGCGATGTAGCGTCGCATGGAACGGTTTCCGCAGAAAAGAAAAAGGAGTGGTCCAACGATCTCAAGCAAGAGTGTTGATGCTGTCAGAAAGCTGGTGGCTATCCTGGATGTATTAAGAAATTCACCCACCCATGTTCCGTGATCGTGAACCGACAGGACATATCCAACTGCAGAGCCATTGAGCCAGTCGCCCTGTAATTTGCTGATGCCCGCATATAAATACACAACAAGTACTTGGGTGAGGAACGCCGCCGACGCGAGGCTAATCGTTGCGTATTCCTTTTTTTTCTTGGAAAGACTGTCAATAGAAAACATGTCGCCGAGTGGTAGAAATATGCCCCAGTACAGAAGGCAAGCCATCCAGTAGTCACCTGCATTTGCCGCTGGCTCTGTACGTCTGAGAATACTGGTCCACACGATCCATGCCACGAAGCAGGAAACTGATGAAAAGTAGCCTGCTATCAACGAGAGGCCAGCCGCTGCTTCAGCTGCAAGCATGGTTCCTTGCCACCACAGGCCCTCATTTAGGAAATTCAGAGACCAACAGCCTGGCTCTAAATATGCTTGGAGGGTGTTGAGAGGGAAAATTCCCTCTGGTGAAAAGAAAAGCCAGAAGTCACGACTGCGGAGTAGAGCATCAGCAACCAAGACACAGCCAGCTGCAATTCGAAACGCAGCAATGCTTTCGCTATCCAGTTGAGTTGCAGATCGGACATTTGCGAACAAACGTGCGATCCCGAAAGGAAGGGAGGAGGAGGCCATTACATCGGATGTTTCGAGTGGTTTCTTGTATGAAAGTGGTATCGAAACTACAACAAGTTACCTGTTCGAGGCGATTCCAGCTTCTACAGAATCGTTTGAAAGAGATAAAAGTACACGCTTTTTAGGAGAGTAATTCATGCATGCACCGCTTGTGGTGCTGGGCGGAGGCCCTGGTGGCTACGCTGCAGCCTTTATGGCCGCGGATCTGGGTATGGAAGTTACGCTTGTCGAAAAGGACACGCGGCTTGGTGGTACCTGTTTGCTGCGAGGGTGTATTCCGTCAAAGGCATTGTTACACGTTGGTCGTGTTGTTGCCGAAGTCCGTGAAATGCAGGACTGGGGTGTTCATTTTTCAGCACCAAAGATTGATATCGATGCTGTCAGGAGCCGTAAGGAGAAAGTCATCGGTGACTTGACCGGTGGCCTGGCACAGCTCGCAAAAAGACGAAATGTACAGATAGTACAAGGGCAGGCAATCTTCACGGCATCAAACGCGATTGAGGTAATACAGAAAGATTCTGGCAGTCAAACGCTCACCTTTGAGCACTGCATTTTAGCCAGTGGTTCTCGTCCTGCTCGGATTCCTGCATTTGATATCGGTAGCTCTCGTGTCATGGATTCTACTGCAGCGCTTCAGTTAGAGGATGTGCCGGATTCGCTATTGGTGATCGGCGGTGGTTACATTGGCCTGGAAATGGGTACTGTTTATGCGGAACTCGGTTCGCGAGTTTCAGTAGTTGAACTGACGGACGGTCTCTTGCCTGGAGCGGACCGTGACCTTGTCAAACCACTCCACAAAAGACTCAAAGGTCTCTTCGAAGCCATTCGTTTGAATACAAAAGTTGTCGGGCTAAAAGAAAGTGGCAACGGAGTTGAGGTTTCTTTCGAGGGGCCAGATGGAGAGACTACCGAGACATTCTCTCGGGTACTGGTGGCTGTTGGTCGCCGGCCAAATTCGGACGGCATGGGTCTTGAAAACACCAATGTTGTTGTTGACTCGAAGGGTTTTGTTGAGGTGGACAAGCAGCAACGTACGGGCGATTCTCACATCCTTGCAATTGGTGATGTGTGTGGGGAGCCGATGCTGGCGCATCGAGCAAGCCATCAGGGAAAGGTGGCCGTGGAGTCACTCCATGGCGAACCAGCGATGTTTGACCCACGGGCAATTCCTGCGGTTGTCTTTACCGACCCTGAGATTGCATGGGCCGGTTTGACTGAGCAGGAGGCCGAATTGTCTGGGCGTGAAATAGAGATTAGCCGGTATCCATGGGCTGCGAGTGGACGTGCTCACGCGCTTGGACGAACAGAGGGCATGACGAAAATACTTGTCGATCCGGAAACAGAACAGGTGCTCGGTGTCGGCATAGTAGGCTCTGGCGCCGGTGAACTCATTGCCGAAGGTGCTCTCGCTATTGAAATGGGTTGTACCGCTCGAGATCTTTCGGAAACTATCCATCCGCACCCCACGTTAGGGGAAACGGTGGCATTTTCTGCCGAAAATTACTTCGGATTGGCGACCGAAATTTTCCGTCCGCGCACTGGTTCTACAGCACGCTAATAGGATTATATGGTATTCGTGTCTCTCAATTCGGATCCGGGTAGACCTTTACGCCGGCGGAAACCTTCGTGATAATGTGGAAAAATCATTCATGATGGAGAAATCAATGGCCAGTTCCGAGTTGGATCAGTCCCGCGGCGAATCTACAGGTGTCGGGTCGGTTAATGCCGGAACGGCTTCAGGAGGCGGGACCTTACCTCGTGGCGGCCATACGCAGATGTCTATTGGGCAAGCCACTGGTTCAGCGGGTGGCCAGCCAAAACATTCCGATGGTGTTTCAGTTGTAGATGCTGATCCAACTGAAACTCAGGAATGGCTTGATTCTCTCCGTTATGTGTTGGAAAGCAGAGGGGTTGATCGTGCCACCTATTTGCTGCACGCCATTGAGCAAGAGGCGTATCGCCTAGGTGTACAGATTCCTTTTGTTGTGACCACTCCGTATATCAACACCATTCCTACGGATCGACAGCCAGCTTTTCCTGGCAACCGTGAATTAGAGCGACGAATCAAAAGTATTATTCGCTGGAATGCTATGGCTATGGTGGTTCGAGCAAATCGTGAGGACAAGAGTATTGGAGGGCATATTTCAACATATGCCTCAGCAGCAACACTCTACGAAGTTGCCTTGAACCACTTTATCCGTGGTCGTGGCGATGACTATTCTGGTGACCAGGTATATTTCCAGGGGCACGCCTCCCCAGGTATCTATTCGCGTGCTTTTCTTGAAGGTCGACTGACAGAAAAACACCTTGAAAATTTCCGTCGTGAACTTGCAGAGGGAGGTGGACTCTCGAGTTACCCTCATCCTTGGTTGATGCCAAACTTCTGGGAATTTCCAACAGTTTCAATGGGTCTAGGCCCGATCATGGCGATCTATCAGGCTCGGTTTAACAAGTACCTTCAAGATCGTGGGATCAAGGATACAAGTCGCCAGCGGGTCTGGTGTTTCATTGGTGATGGTGAGTGCGATGAACCGGAAACACTTGGTGCGATTTCACTCGCATCTCGTGAAGGCCTTGATAATCTTGTTTTTGTTATCAACTGTAATCTTCAGCGTCTGGACGGTCCTGTTCGCGGAAACGGAAAGATTATTCAGGAGCTGGAGGGCGTTTTCCGTGGTGCCGGCTGGAATGTAATCAAGGTAATTTGGGGTGAGGAATGGGACGCACTTCTGGCGAAAGATGAGCAGGGACTCCTGCTCAAGCGTATGAATGAAGTAGTTGATGGCCAATATCAGAAGTACGTCGTGATGCCCGGAAGTTACATTCGAGAGCACTTCTTTGGGGATGAGCCAGAACTTGCTGAGATGGTTTCTCATCTCTCTGATGAAAAGTTAAAAAAGCTTCGCCGCGGGGGGCATGATCCGGAAAAGGTTTATGCAGCGTTTCACAAAGCTGTTCATGAGCGAGATATGCCAAATCGACCTACGGTCGTGATTGCAAAAACGATTAAGGGATATGGGCTTGGCGAGGTTGGTGAGGGGCGAAATGTCACTCATCAGCAGAAGAAGTTAAACGAGGACGAATTGCGGGCCTTCCGCTCACGGTTTGGCATTCCAATTTCAGACGAAGAAGTCGCGAAAGCTCCATTTTATAAACCTGCAGAGGGTTCACCAGAGATGAAGTATCTCAGGGAGCGTCGCGAGGCTCTCGGGGGGTATGTCCCAACTCGTCCTGAAAAGTCTCCGCGGCTGAAAACGCCAGGTCTCGACGAGTATCGGCCATTCATTGAAAAGAGTTCGGGTCGTGAGGTCTCAACGACGACAGGTGCGGTGACGCTCATGGCATCGCTGCTCAAAGACAAGTCGGTTGGCAAATACATTGTGCCGATTGTGCCCGATGAATCACGAACCTTTGGCATGGACCCCTTGTTTAAGCAATGCGGCATCTATGCACATACGGGACAACTTTACGAGCCGGTTGATTCAGATCAATTGCTGTACTATCGGGAGGCCAAGGACGGTCAGATTCTTGAAGAGGGAATCACTGAAGCGGGAAGTATGTCTAGTTTCGTTGCTGCCGGAACGAGCTATTCCAGCCACGGCGTCCCCATGATTCCAATGTTTATCTACTATTCAATGTTTGGTTTTCAGCGGATTGGTGACCTGATCTGGGCCGCATGTGACATGAGGGCACGGGGGTTCATGTTCGGTGGAACAGCGGGGCGCACGACGCTCAACGGCGAGGGCCTTCAGCACCAAGATGGCCATAGTCATCTATTTGCAATGGCTTACCCGACTGTCCGGGCGTATGACCCGGCTTACGTGTACGAGGTCGCAGTGATCATGCTTGAGGGTATGGATCGCATGTTTGCGAAGGGGGAAGACTGGATCTACTACGTCACGGTATACAACGAAAATTATGAAATGCCTTCGATGCCCGAGGGTTGTGAAGAAGGCATTCTGAAAGGAATGTATAAACTTCGAGACGTTTCAGCGAAGAAGCCGGCGTCTCGGATGCCGCACGTAAATCTTTTTGGATCGGGAGCGATCTTACGCGAAGTGTTGCGGGCGGCTGACATCCTAGCGAAGTCGTGGGGCGTCAATAGTACCGTTTGGAGCGTCACAAGTTGGAAAGAGTTGCGGCGAGATGCGCAGGAAGCACGTCGTTGGAACATGCTGCATCCGGAGGAGCCTCCGCAAACCAGCTACCTAGAAGATGTTCTTGCTGATGCGGAGGGCGTGTTTGTGGCGGCAAGTGACCACGTACGGGCCGTACCGGAGCAACTTGATCCTTGGATTCCAGGCGGGCTTTTTGTGCTCGGAACGGATGGTTTTGGGCGGAGCGAGACACGCGAACCGTTGCGTCGTCATTTTGAAGTAGATGCTGAATGTATCGTCGTTGGAACGCTGTCTCAGTTGGCGAAGCAGGGGGCAATTGGCGTTGACCGCGTGGCTAAGGCGATTAAGAGCCTGGGGATTGATCCTGATAAAATTGATCCAGCCTCCGCCTAGTTCAGCAAAGAATCATTTTTCCGGCTATTCTCGTCCGTTTGACCCCAAAACATCTGCTAGAATTAAGAATACGATTTCGTTGTTAATTTCGGTATCAAATCGACTCGATTTGGTTGGACTGCTTACCCAATTTGATTCACTGCGTGAGATAGAATGGCGACAGAATTTACCCTTCCCGACCTTGGTGAAAACATAACTTCCGGAGACGTTGTTTCAGTCCTAGTGAAGGCTGGTGATGTCGTAGAGCCTGGTCAGTCGGTGCTCGAAGTTGAGACAGACAAGGCTGTGATTGAAGTGCCCTGCCCACCGGGCGGTGTGATACAGGAAGTGCTCGTGAAGAAGGGTGAGACGGTAAACGTAGGGCAGGCCCTGCTTTCCCTTGGTGCGTCGGCGTCGCAACCTGCTGCTGCACCACCCGTAGAGAAATCAGCCGCGCCGGAAACACCAGCACCTGCATTGAAGTCTAGTGAGCCTGCTGTGGCGGAGCAGCCAGAGCCGGTTGCACACATGCCAGTCGCCGTCGCGGCTACAAATGGTGAAGCTACGCATAGTGCTTCACCGAGCGAAACTATCAATCCAGCGGGTCCAGCAGTTCGAAGGTTAGCACGTGAACTCGGTGTTGACCTTGGGCGAGTCTCAGGGAGTGGCCCATCGGGACGGATCATCCGTGAGGATGTTGTGGCTTCGGTGCGTCGATCTGGCGGCCAGGCCGGCTCAAACTCTCGGGCAGAGCATTCCGGCGGAGAACAAGATGATTGGGGGCCGGTTCATCGTGAACAAATGTCACGAATGAGGAAGACAATAGCCACCAACATGGTTCGCAGTGTGGCGACTATTCCTCATCTCACAAACTTTGACGATGCTGACGTTACTGAACTTGAGCGGCTGAGAAAAGACAGTGCTGCTGAATATGCAAAGACCGACGTGAAGTTGACGGCATTGGCTTTTGTTGTGAAAGCCGTCAGCCTGTCGCTACGTCAGCATCCGGGTGTCAATTCGTCTGTTGACATGGAGAAAGGCGAACTAATCTACAAAGATTATGTCAATATCGGGCTGGCAGTTGATACGCCTCGTGGTCTGGTAGTTCCGGTATTGCGGGGTTGTGATCAACAATCAATCCCGCAGATAGCGAAAGAGATTGCTCTGACCGCTGATAAAGCGAAAAATGCTCAGTACGGAGTTGAAGATTTGCGTGGCGGTACGTTTACGATCAGCAACCTTGGTGCAATTGGTGGGACGTTTTCCACGCCCATTATCAATTATCCAGAAGTTGCTATTCTTCTGATCGGAAGATCAAGGAAACTGCCTGTTGTGTATGAAGATCGCGTCGAACCGAGGCTCATGATGCCGCTCTCGCTATCCTACGATCACCGAGTGATCGATGGTGCGATGGCAGCACGATTTTTGAAAGAAGTCATTGGTTATCTAGAGAGCCCTGGTCGGCTCCTGTTAGCCATGTGAACACCGGAACCCTAAAGTGACCACCACCGAAGGCATTGATTCAGCAGGAACTGCGAATCTTGCGTTTCTCGAGGAACTCTTCGCCCAGTATCAGCGTGATCCTGAAAGTCTCTCTGCGGACTGGCGGCAGTATTTTGATTCGCTGGTCAATGCGACAAGTCCCGCGCTCGTCAACGGTCATTCTTCAGGAGAACAGCCAGCCAGTACCAACGGTCAATCGCAGGCGTCCGGAGTTGAGGGTACCAAGGTCATTCAGCCCGAAGGGCTTTCGAACCGGTCAATAGACCAAGACCAAGAACGAAATGATCTGCTTGAAGACGATACGATGATCACGCCAGAGGGTATTGCGACAGGTCATGCTCTTGCGATTGCCGAGGGGCTGGTGCAGTTGCCCGACGCTCCGGCAGGCGAAGAAAAGCCAGCTCCACTACCTGATGAAGTGCGTCAGAGTCAAGGTAGTGACAGATTTGCATTTTTACAGGACAGGGTAGACCAACTCGTACGTGCATATCGTGTTCGTGGCCATTTAACTGCGGATATCGATCCGCTCGGTCGTCCTCGGCCAGGACTACCAGAGCTGGATCCCACTTTCTATGACCTCACCGAAGAGGACATGGATCGAGTCTTTTCGACGGACACTATTGAGGGTCCGCAGTCAATGTCCCTGCGGCAAATTATTCGACGGTTGCACAACACGTACTGTCGCTCAATTGGCGTGCAGTTCATGCATATGGATGACCTCCTTGTACGTCAGTGGCTGCAGGTGCGTATGGAAGGCTGTGAAAATCGAATCCAGCTTGATCGCAAACAGCAGTTACGGATTTATCGGCAGATGACTACTGCTGCTGTTTTTGAGGAATTCATCCAAAAGCGATTTTTGGGCTCGAAAAGTTTTTCACTGGAAGGCTCGGAGAGTCTGATTCCGCTTGTAGAAATGGCGATCGAGAGGGGTGCGTCGCAGGATATTCAAGATGTTGTGATGGCCATGGCTCACCGTGGCAGGCTCAATGTGTTGGCGAATATTATGCGGAAAAGTCCGCAAAGGATTTTCCGAGAGTTTGCTGATCTCGACCCAGAGCTACACGTTGGTCGTGGTGATGTGAAATATCATCTTGGTCATTCCACAGACTATGTTGCGGAAAACGGTCGGAAAGTGCATCTCACGTTGTGCTTTAATCCAAGTCATCTTGAATACGTGAATCCAGTTGCAATTGGACGAATGCGTGCCCGTCAGGATCGATCAAGCGATCGCGCTCGTCAGCACGGAATGGTGATCCTAATCCATGGTGATGCTGCTTTTGCCGGAGAGGGAATTATTCAGGAAACATTGAATCTGAGTGAGCTTGATCCATATAGCGTCGGTGGAACACTTCATGTGGTCGTGAATAACCAGATTGGTTTTACGACAGGTCCGCAAGAATCACGCTCCTGCGTCTACGCTACAGATGTCGCAAAGATGCTTCAGATTCCAATATTCCATGTGAATGGCGAAGATCCTGAGGCGGTGGCACAGGTTGTAAGCTTGGCGATGGACTTCCTCAGAGAGTTTCAACGCGACGTTGTTATTGACATGTACTGCTTTCGGCGACGGGGTCATAACGAGGCAGACGAGCCTGCATTCACTCAGCCTGCTCTCTACCGTGTTATCGAACAACAGCCAAGTGTTCATGAAAGCTATCTAGAGAAACTGCTTACTCTTGGTGAGGTGTCAAGGGACGAGGCGATGCGGATTGCGGAAGAACATCGGGCTCGTTTAGATGCTGAACTGTCAGCTGCAAAAAGAGACGATTACGTCCACCGTAGCGATGTCGCTGGCGTATGGGCATTCTATATCGGTGGACGTGAAAAAGAGGCGGCAGATGTTGATACTGGTGTGCCGCTGGAAAAACTCCAAGCCCTTCTTCGTCGGTTAGTTGTTTTACCTGACCGATTCCAGCCCCATACGAAGATACGAAAACTGCTTGACGCTCGTGTGGCTATGGCAGATGGAACGCGACCAATTGATTGGTCTGCTGCAGAGGCTTTGGCAATGGGAAGCCTTGCCGTTCAAGGACTGCGGATAAGGTTGTCAGGGCAGGACAGTGAGCGGGGTACCTTTAGTCACCGTCATGCGGTGATACACGATCACATTACAGATGACACCTACTGCCCTCTTGCTCACCTCGCTGAAGAACAGGCCCCGGTTGAGATATACAACAGCCCGCTTTCAGAATCCGGTGTGCTTGGATTCGAGTATGGATACAGTCTGGACTGTCCTGACGGACTTGTTATGTGGGAGGCACAGTTCGGGGACTTTGTGAATGTTGCCCAAGTCGTTATTGATCAATTTATCGTCAGTGCCGAGGATAAGTGGAACAGGCTCTCGGGTATCGTGATGCTGTTGCCCCACGGCTTCGAGGGCATGGGTCCCGAGCATTCGAGTGCCCGGCTTGAAAGATTCCTTCTTCTTGCTGCGAAAGATAATATTCAAGTTGTGCAGCCGACCACGCCGGCTCAATTGTTCCACTGTCTCAGGAGACAAGTGCTTCGCATCTGGAGAAAGCCGCTAGTTGTGATGACGCCGAAAAGCCTGTTACGGCATCCTCAATGCGTCTCTGCTCTTAGTGATCTTGCGGAGGGGAATTTTCAAAGAGTGATTCCAGATCAGTCAGGCACGCGTCCGGAGGATGTGCGGAGAGTTCTGCTCTGTAGTGGTAAAGTTTTCTATGAACTTCAGAAAAGAAAGTCTGAATTAGAGCGTTCCGACGTTGCCATCGTGCGCGTGGAGCAACTCTATCCACTTCCCCGTAAATCGTTACAAAAGGCCTTAGCAAATTATGCTGACGGAACCCCCGTTCTCTGGGTTCAAGAGGAGCCTGAGAATATGGGTGCCTGGCGTTTTCTGAGAATTCATTTTGGTGAAACGTTGTTTGACAGGCTGCCGTTTTCTGGAGTTTGCCGACAGAGTGCGGCGAGTCCGGCAACGGGTTCGAAGAAAAGTCATGACCTCGAACAGAGTGAGTTACTGACGGCTGCGTTTCTAAGTTAGATATTTATGATCAGTAGAGCCCGGAAGAAAAGGTTGGCTGTTCGCGATGTGGCACAGCGACGTCTATTATGCCAATACCACTCATCTAACATATGCAAACCAAAACGTGCACAACCCACAAACGAGTCCCCCTTAAAGTATGTAGGAATTCATGGCCATTGAACTGAAGGTTCCAGAAGTTGGTGAGTCCATCACTGAAGTGATGATTGGCGTCTGGAAAAAAAACGTTGGTGATTCAGTATCTACGGATGAAACTGTTGTAGAAATTGAGAGCGATAAGGCCACCGTTGAACTACCATCTCCCTCGGATGGAGTTGTCTCGTCAATTCTGAAGCAAGCCGGGGAGCAGGCGGTTGTTGGTGAGGTAATCGGGTATCTCGAAGCTGTTTCATCGAGTCAGTCGACTCCAGCAACAACACCAGAGTCCCCAGCTTCCTTGCAGGCACAATCTGTCGATGTCCGTCATCGCGTCGGCAGTACTGTTATCGGATCTGTGCAGCCAGCATCTGGTGCCGGGCCTGTCATGCCAGCCGCAGCAAGAGTACTAGGAGAAGCTGGTGTTTCTCCTGGGGCAGTTTCTGGAAGTGGTCCTGGTCAGCGTGTTACAAAAGCCGATGCCACATCTGCAGTATCTGCTTCCTCTTCGCCAACTGCCTCGACGATTGCGAGTGTGAAGAGTGAGCCACAGCCTGCAATGACTGGCACAACCGTGATTTCGTCGTCAGAGATGAGTCGAAGTGAACGACCAGTTCTTATGAGTCCAATGCGGCGACGGATTGCAGAGCGACTTGTTGAGGCTCAGCACCAAGCTGCCCTGCTGACAACGTTTAATGAAGTCGATATGA
>Ga0114919_10000325_pt1 | contig 36087 bp, 52 predicted proteins | sample BlataG_FD_88682 | JGI IMG/M metagenome (GOLD analysis project Ga0114919, IMG submission 88682) | Deep subsurface microbial communities from Black Sea to uncover new lineages of life (NeLLi) - Black_00105 metaG | ecosystem: Environmental > Aquatic > Marine > Oceanic > Sediment | place: Atlantic... | reverse complement strand
GGTACTGTCTTCGCAACGTTCGCTGGCAACGGCACTGGCGGTAGTCGATTGACGTTGGCGGGTGGCACGTGGACTGCTGGCGGCACGGATGATGGGCCTGTGAGTATCACCGCGACGCTCAATGACGCTGGGGCTGCTGGCGGCAGTGACCTGTTCACCGGCATCAAGTTCGACCTGACCGCAACGGATGTGACAGGGTGGGACGCTGTTTACTTGTGTGACCTGCAGTACGCCGCGAACTCGATTTTCCGTGTGTCGGCAACGGCGGTGACGATCGGTGCTGGTGTTGTGACGACTCAGTTGATTCTTCCGATTTCCAACGACGCCGCGACACCTACGCTGGCGTTCGGCGACGGCAACACGGGCCTCTACGAGATCTCCGACAACAATCTGGGTATCGCGACGGCTGGTGCGCTGGCCATGTCCATCGCCAACGACGGCGACGTAACGGGCGGTACTGCGGGCTCTTGGGCGCTGCAGAACGTGGCGGCGAGTGCGACTGTGCCGACGCTGTGTCCCGCTTCCGGATCTACTACCACGGGGATTGGAAGCAACGGAGCTGGATTGCTTGATTTCGTCTCTAGTGGTGCTCATTGTGCACGAATGGCTGCGAACATTAGTGGTGCAGCAACTGCACAGGGAGCATTATTCCGAGTTCTCGGCACGACATACACTGATAGTAGCACGGCGGGATCTGGCACAGCGACACATACACATTTATATGGATTTAAGACACCGACGCTTGCTGCGGCTAACGCCAACGTGACGACAACCGACTCTGCTACTGTGTGGATAGAGTCTGCCCCGACAGCCGGAGCCAACCAAACCATCACCAACCCGTGGGCTCTCTGGGTGGACGCGGGCAACTGCCGGTTTGATGGGTCTCTTGCGGTCAATCTCGCATCCTTCACAGGCACGAATCTAGCTGGCGGAATCGGTATTGGTAACGGTACTGCGGCATCGGCTTCATTGGCCAATGCCGTACAACTCTGGGCCGCTGACGCGGGCGGACTCGCGGGACACTCCGGCCTGCACATGCGAGGCGAGGATGATGCAGCGAATCTCGTAGTCGTTGGCTACAAAGAGGAATCCGCCAACGCCGAGACGCCGCAAGCAGCAGCGACGCCGGGCACGATTTGTAAATTCACGGATTCGGGTGATGCCAGTGGGGACGGCATTTACATCCTCGCTCTGGACGGTACTACTTGGACTCAAATTGACTAGTTACTTACTTCGAGGAGTTTTGTTATGAGAAGGCTGCTTCTGACTCTTGCGGTTGTTTGGCTTTTTGCCCCGCCACACCTTTACGCGGCGGAAGCCCCAGGCATCGACGCTGTCAATCGCGCGCGGATTATCCTTGATCTGGTAAAGGATGGGAATGTTGCAACGCCTGCCAGCTACGGCGGCGTGGATTTGCTTGATGGGCCAACTTCGCTCAAATACGTCAATGCATTCTGCAGCTACTTTGGCGGGCCAATTGATGGAACGAACGCGGAGAAAGCGAGGTTCTATATCAACCACATGCGTGGATATCACCGCCAGATTCTGGCTCACCAGCGAAAGCAAACCGCGAGTAACACGGCTGCCGAGGATGCGAATGTAGAGGTTGAAGTAGACATCGGTGCAGACGAGACAGTCATGTCTAATGAGCCTCCTACTGACGTTGTCCTGACGAACACCGTTACGACGTTACCCGACGACACCGATTTGACTGAACGTCTCAAGGTAGCCGACATCGTAGTGACTGACGATGAGCAAGGAACCAATGAACTGAGCCTATCGGGGGATGACTCCGCGATGTTCGAGATTGACGGAACCGTGCTCTACCTCAAAGCTGAATCAACGCTCGACTCTGTAGCAAACCCGTCGCTGGACGTGACGATCGCTGTCGATGATGCGTCGGTGGGGAGCACACCCGACGATACCACGGCTTTGGCAATTACAATCACTGCAGCGTAGCAGGAGAAGTACGTCATGAAATGGAAGAATTGTGGATGGCTTGTTGCTGGCGCTATTCCGATCGCGCTGCTTGCTGGCGCGATTCACGGAGGAGCCGCTGATGCACCGCCAGAGCCCCCCAAAACAAAAGCCGAAGCGGCAGTTGAGAAACCTCCAACTCCAACTCCAGAACAGAAGGCGGGGCAAATTCTCGACTTGCTTGGTATTGAGAAGCCAACGCTTTCTGAAGTATTAGATTATTTTGCAGTGCTTGGATCTGAGCAAGGTCTCAAGCCGCAAGACTCGCCTGATATCAAGGCCCAGTTTTTTTTGGCAAATATCCGTGCGTTCATCTATGAGAATGGGAAAAAGGTAGAGATTGCCAAAACCGAAGCTCATTACAACCAGTCTTTTAAGGTACGTACGGATAGTTCTGAAGAGCCCAAATAGTGGCTTTATTTACCGTTAACAATCTGGTTGTTCTTCGGACAATCAACGTAGCGTCGGCGTCAGTAAACGAACTCGCTAGGTTCGTTGGAACGATTATCGTTGACTACGAGAATGATACGTATGATGGTAGTAATTACACTGTCAACAATCCATCAGTAGATCGTAGTTTTAACTGTCTTCAGACTTCTCTAGGAGAATTGCTGTCGATAGCAGGAACGGTTGTCACTGATAATCCTGGTGTGGAGATTTCTGTATCTGGGTTTTCTGTAAGTAATATAGTCGATGATTTTGTGATTGATGTTACGGCAACTTCGTTGACGGAGATTGCCCATGTCCTTGGAACGTTTATTGATAATGTTGAAGAGAAGTCCAGCAGTTGGTCGTCAGCATCCTCTGTCTCTTCTTCTAGCTCTAGCTCTGTTAGTTCGTCGTCTTCTCTATCCTCTTCATCGTCTTCATCTCCTTCATCTTCATCGTGGTCGTCTTGGTCTTCGGGTTCCCTCTCATCTTTGTCTTCGTCTTCGTCTTCATCTTCTTCGTCCTCGGCTTCTAGTTTGTCTTCCCTGTCTTCTTCCTCTTCGTCTTCTTTATCATCCCTCTCATCTTCTTCATCTTCATCTCTGTCTTCTTCGTCCTCTGCTTCCAGTCTGTCCTCTTCGTCTTCTTCTTCCTATTCGAGTTCTTTTTCATCTTCTTCATCTTCATCTCTGTCTTCTTCGTCCTCTGCTTCTTCATCCTCTTCCTCATCCTCGTCAACGTCTTCAGATATGATTCGTCCTTATTCAGCTTCTTTTGTAGTAGAAGGACCGGAATCAGCTGTAATTGCATATTGAGAGAAACCCCATGTTAGTTACTGTCTATAAAGGAAGAACAAGGGACTTCACGCTAACGGTCAGAAACGTAGATGGTGATATTGTTCCTTTCTCTTCTGGGGATGTAATGCGACTGAAGATAGGAAGGGTTGGGAGTATTCCTTTACTTGATTTGGATTCGGCGGCTGTAAGCTCTAACGGCAGCAGTATTCAAGCGAGTAATCCGAGTAGTGTTTCATTGGCTCAGGAAGATTTGGATTTGTTAGAGGCAGGAATTTACACCGTCGAGGTAGGGATAGTTGATGACAGTGATTCTGATAAGTTTAAGCACGCGGAAACAGGGGTCTTTAGTTTGATTGAGACCATGCTGGGCGAGAGGGCTTTGACGTGATAATTGACCTTTCAGAAGTGATGTTAGAATTGGGTCTTTCTTCTTCCATAACCGAAGAGGAAAGAGCTATGATAACAATGGGAATCAAACGAGCTGAGGGAGCGGTTCAACGTTATTTGAAGTACGATCCTGTTCAGCGAGAGCGAACAGAATATTATCCGCAAATGGATTTTGATTATCAGGGGCGCCAGTCGGTTTGGGAAGTAGAGGGGGGGAGTGCTTACTTAAGGCGATTGGCTGAAGCAGCTACAAGTGAGTTGCAAGTACAGCATATTCCAATTCGTTCTGATGTTACTCCAAGAGTTTGGGTGGACTACGACGGGAGAAGTGATACTCAGTTAGGAGCCTTTACAGACGAGAAGACAGAAGGGGCGGACTTTTGGCCGAACTATGATGGATTGGATTCGGATGGGAATCAGATTTGTAGGGATGGAATTATTCGTAGTATTGGGGCTTGGCCTACGACTCCTAACAGCGTGAAGATTACTTATACTGCGGGATACTCAGCGGCAGAGTTTCGAGGCGATAGTTCGTTGGTGAATGCTGTTCCGATCTGGGAAGTGGTTTTGGAAGAAGCTGTGTTGCGAGCGAGAAAGGCTTTGATATGGAAGAAGAAAGCGGGAGTGGGTTTTCTAGCTGGTCCGGTCACAACGGAAAGATTAGGTGATTATTCATACAGCATTGATTCTTCGTCCGCAAATAAGTTGTTTGGCGGACAGTGGGATTTGATGGGAGGCTCGATTCAGAAGCTACAAGACTATCTTAATGTTGGATTTATCTTAGCGTCTTAGGAGAGAAGAATGTGGCAGAGATGACGTATGGAGGACGTTTGTCTGAGGCGTTTAGTAGGGAAAATAGTTTTATTTATTGTGTCTGTTTGAATTGTAAGAAGGTGTATTTGGATGATATGAGGCGTAGTGATATAGCAGAAGTTCCAATTGGCTGTCCTAATTGTGGAGGGGATTTTCAGGCGGGAATGAACATAAACGAAGCGGCTGAACTTCTGAATAATAAGGAATCATTGTCTTGACTAAGGATCCCTTACGAGTGGAACGAAACGATTGGCCAGCGAATCTGGCTGGCATCTGGGCTCCTAGTCCAGCATTCCTTATTTGTGGGGGCCCTAGTCTGCAAGACTTTCCACTAGAACGATTGAAGGAAAGAGGCGTAGTGTCGTTGGGAGTAAACAACGCATCGGCTTGGGCTCCGATCAAGGCTTGGTGTTTTTCGGACGAGCAAATGAAGTTTCATCATGGTTTATTCCTTGATCCTGCTGTAATGACATTTGCTCCATTTCCGAAATTGGAGAAACGATTCTTTGTCAAGACAGAAGATGGATTTAGAAGAACGTCAATCAGGATTAAAGACTGTCCTAACACCTATGGATTTGAGAGGCTGACTTGCTTCGCCCCAAATAGTTTTTTCGATACTTCCTTTGCCCACTGGGGACCAGGTAAGCATCAATGGAGCTGTGCCAAGCCTATCGGTGTTTTGTGTACGATGTTGATTGGTTTAAGGCTTCTTTGTTATTTGGGAGTGAAGACTATATACTTGTTGGGAGTTGACTTCAAAGGACGAGATGGAAAGTGCTACGGTTTTCCTAGCAATAAGGCGGAAAGGAATCGTCGCTATCAGTGGGAAGGTGAGATGTTAGAGAGTCTGAAAGGTCCGATGAAAAAGAAGAGAATTCGATTATTCAATTGCAGCGAGACTAGTGCTTGTGATTTATTTCCTTTCCGTTCGTTTGATGAGGCGATAAAGGATTGTAAAGGCTCCGTTCCAGAAGAGTCTTTCGATACCGTTGGATGGTACAGTAAAGATCAAACTAAGAGACAGGCAAATTCAAATGAGGAATTTGTTCCTGTTCATTTCTAGCGAGGGTTTGTAACATGGCTGACAGGCCGAGTGAAGTTCGATATACACCGATTAACATCACTGCTGTAGGGGCAGGAGTCACTCCGTTAATTGTCGGAGCGGCTGGATTTGATATTGTATTGATAAACGCTTCAATAATGTCTGATGCTGCGATAGATGTTTCGTTTGAGGATGCAGATACAACGAATCGTTTAGGCCCTTATCCGGTAGGAGTAGCGGGGGGATTGGTGCTGCCTGATAGTAATATGGGACACACTAGAACAGGTTCCGGTCAGGGTTTGAGCGTACGATTGTCGGGGGCGGCAAGTGTGGGGGGAGGAGTTGCTTATAGACTCTTTCCTACTGGAATGGAGATCGGATAAGTGGAGTTCGTCAAATGTCTTTAACGACAACATTCGCCGGACCTAGTTGGGTTGACTCGGCTCAGTTTACTGTAAACGGATTGATTCCATTGCGGACAATTAACGTAGCGTCAGCGTCTATAAATGAACTGGCTCGATTTGTAGGAACAGTCATTTCGGATTATGAGAACAGGGTATATAGAGGCAGTAACTATGCGGTTAACAACCCTGTCGTGGATCGTGTCTTTGATTGTACTGCGACATCTTTAGCGGAGCTTTTAGCCGTGGTAGGGACAATCGTAACTGATAATCCAGCTAGAGCTGTAAATGTCGTGGCGTTTACGGTTGCTAATTGCATTGAGGATTTTGAATTTGACGTGACAATAACTTCATTGACAGAGATAGCTCATGTTCTTGGGACTTTCATCGCCAACGTTCGCTAGACGAATGGGGGATTGTATCATTTCACTTCTCGATAATTTTCCACACTCGTGTACTATTCGTCGAAAGACTTTTTCTAGTGGAAGTTCTGGGGGTGGTAAAACAGCTTCGGTAACTGAACAGACGAATGTGGAATGTTGGGAGCAGAATGCTTCTCATAGTGAGGTGATGGCTTATGAAAAGAGAGGGATCAGTATAACTAGGAAGGTGTTCTTTCTTACTGATCCAGCAATTACTGAGAGGCATGAGATTTTGATAACTAGCAGACTTGGGTTCGCGGTGAGCAGTCCTACTGTCTTGGAAGTCAGAAGTGAGTCATTGCCAGACGCTTCAGCCGGAATGGGAGTTGTTTACAAGGTGATGGTTGAGGAAGAAGTGGGAGCAAAGGACTGATGAGAGTAACTTGTAATGATATAGCTGAGTTCCTAAAGTGTTTAGAGGACGAAGGAAACGAGCGAGTATTCCAGAGAACTATTAGAGTAAGTCGTAGCAGAAATCCATTAGATGACTCGAAGGATAAGGCTGTTAGGTTCTCTGCAAACATTCAAGTTTCGACGGTCATTGATTTGGGAGATGATGGTCAGTATTTATTAGAAGCGGGAGAGGATTGCGGGATTGACTATGAGGACAGTACGCGGGAGATGCTAGGAACGGAGCAAATGGAAATGCTTAGGAACAGGATTATGGTTTGTTGTGATCGTTTGGGTTTGAAAGTGTTGCCTGGTTTGATTGATTTGTAAAAGGAGAAGAACAATGGAAGAAGTAAGGGTTGTGCACGAAACGGAAGAGGAAGCAATGGTTCAGTTCCTTGCTGCAATGAAAGGGAGGAGAGAAGGAAGACAAGAGGAATCTGATTGTTGGATGGCTGCTTTTTGGTACATAAAGGACGGAGTGATTCTTCTTAGTCGAACCACTTGGAGGTTTCCCGGTGGAAGTTTGTTCGAGGCAATGGATGTGTTGAGCAAGGATATAGAGAAGACAAAATATCCTCCACGTCCGTCAATTTTGAGGCCCGCTGATTTGGCTGAGCTTAGTGACAAGGTAGAGGAAAGGAAGGAGTTTTTGAAACGAGCTTCTCAAGTGGACATGCCTCCTTTGCACTATCCGCCGGAATCACTTAATGAAGAGAAGAATAAACCATGTGGAGAGTAATCAAACGCTGGTCTAGACTTGCGGCGGCTTCGTTTCAAGTTGAGAAAGTAGTGTCTGCTGCTGAGCAAAAAGCAGTTAGTCATAGCACCAAAGTTAATCGCTCGGCCAAACGAATTAGGAAGTTGATTCGTGAGTTGGAAGAATCAAAACAGGATGCTGAAGTTTTAGTAGATCAATGGAGAATTCAATTCCAAAAGATGCAACGTAGAATCAGTGTTCTTAGTGAAGCTGCAATGGAAGATTTGGAGGAGGCTGAGAAACTTCAAACTCAATACGAAGAAACGGTAGACGGGCTGCGTAGTGAGTTAACAGTGCTTCGTGAGACGACTGTTCCAGCTTTGGTGGCTTCTAACAAGTTAGTTCTGTCAGAGCTAGATAGTTGGACTGCCGTTCAAGTTCGTAGACAAATGGCTGCTATGCCAGGGGTAGAAATAGAATGATTCCGGCAAGTTTCGACGAGTCTAATTGTGTGCTTGATAAACCTCCTGATATGGATCGGGGCAAGTGCGAGGCTTTATCTGTTTGGCGTGGAATGAGCAACGATCAAATTCCGATGGTCGTGTCGTGTTGGAAGTTGACTAGGGATGAGGTTGAGGAATTGGTGAAGACAGGGAGGATTTGGCTTACGGTAATAGGAACAACAATGCCTCCGGTTTATTTGGGGGTTCCTAGCCCCTTTGAGGAATGTTGACATGGACGGACTAGCAAAGGCCCTGACTCGAAGCCGTGGTGTGGCGGACTTGGCTTATTCTAACGCAATGCGAATGAAGAATGCCGGGATTCTTAGCGTCTCTTCTGGTATGGATCAGATGAACATATTCGGAGGCAACACGAAAAGTCGTCGCAACTATAGTCTTTATCGGGGTTGGTTATATTCGGCAATTCATGCTCTAGCTTCTGAAGCAGCTGGTCAACCTGTCCAGATAGGACGAATGCTGGGGGTGGAATTGGAGGAAGAGAGAAACCGCAAATTGTCAAGGACGAAGAGTTGGCTTCAGCAGAGAATGACTAAAACAGCGAAGATGAAAACAGCTCATCAGGAAATGGAGTTGATTTTAAGTCATCCGTTGTTAGATGCGTTGGAACAACCTAATCCAATACAACGGCGTTGGCAATTTGTTTATTGCTTTGTTGCGAATTTGAATTTGACTGGCTGGGCTTACATCGTTTCGGGCACAACTGAAGATGGGAAATTGGAGTTTTACAGCTTGCCTACTACTTGGGTTCGGCCTGATCATAAGGAAGGTCCATTCAGTCGGTTTAGAATTGTAGATCCGAAGAAGCTTACTGCTGGAGATGATGACAATTGGCTGACTCGTGATCAAGTAGCGTTTGCTCATCTTCCTAATCCTAGTGATCCTCTTAGTGCTTTGGCTCCTGCTCAGTCACAAGTGGCGGCAATACGAATAGATGATCACATTCAGACTTCTCAAGAGCGATTCTTTGAGAATGGAGTATTTCCCAGTGTTGTCGTTACAGTAGGGAAAGATCCTCATCCGCATGTTCCTTCTGGCATTCGCCCTAGGCTTACTGCTGTTCAGCGTCGTCAAGTCCATGGGGCTATCGGCAAGACGATGCGAGGAGTTGCAAACTATGGCAATCCGGCGATTGTAGATGGGATGATTGAGAAAATCGAACGTCTGTCAATGGGTCAGAACGAAATGGGATGGGAGAAGTCAGAGAGATCAGCCAGGACTAGGATTCTCAGTGCGTTTGGTGTTCATCCTTATATTTTGGGAGAGCCTGTGAGCGTTGGAGGTTATGCTCAAGCTGCTAAGATCGAAGAGCGTTTCTGCAAGCGAGTCAACATATTTCTAGATATGCTAGGGAATGTGATAACGAACTTCGCAGGGCCATTAGCTTCGGTTGATGACGATTTGCTTGTCTGGTGGGAAGAGTGCGAATCGCGTGATCCTTCTCTGCATCATCTAGCTATGCGAGAGGCGAGAAAATTAGGTGACATTACTCGCAACGAACATCGGACGATGTTGGGATTGTCTCCCATGGAAGAGGATGATAGCGACGCTCGGTCTAAGTTGCTGGATACGGTAGGTGGAATGCAAGGAGCCGTTGGTTTTTTTAACTCAATGGGTTTGGGGTCAATGGATAGTGATCAGGTTGCTAAGCTAATGTCTTTATTCTTTCAGATTCCGATTGAAGATGCTTATGATATTGTTGGTACAAGTGAGGGAAGAGCTGTTCAGCAAGCAACTGAAACTTTGGAAGAAGCATTGACTGCTATTCGATTGGAGCCTCAGAAGTTGATTGATCAAATGATGGAAGCAACAAAGTGAAGAACGCTCAGTTGACAAAATCATTGCTGAAGATCGCGACTGGAGCTGTTGCTCTGAAGCGACAGCAATTCCGTCAGCAGCTCCGTCGTACTGTCAGCCGCTCGATTCATATTAAGCAGTTTGAGCAAACCGAACAGAGTATGACGAAGGCTTTGATTCCTTTCTTCAAAGCTCAGCTAGACAGCGTAGCAGAGCGTCTAAGCGACGTTTCTGCTACTAGGTCAGGTTATGCCACTGATACTAAGAAAGCAGGCGAGACGGCCATACAGTTGGCCTCAGAGGTGTTTAGCCCTAGGGAGTGGGATACGAGACTGATAGATGCGGTTCTGCCTACTATGATTCGTGGGATGGGGGAAGCAATTATAGGACAGATGGCGGTGTTGGGAATCAATGTCAGAAAAAAGTCAACTACTGCCACGGAATGGTTAGAGTCTCAAGACGATGTAGACTTGGAGGATGTTATATTTGAAACGCCTTCGGGTAATGTTCGGATGGGGTTTGCTACTGAGTATCCTGACTGGATGAAGCGGTCGATTAAGAATCGATTAGAAGAATCATTTGCTCAGCCTTATTGGAAGAAAATAAATGATTCGTCTCTAGTTGATGTGGGTAAATTCCTAGATAAGGGATTGAAAGAAGGCTGGTCAATTGCTCGGATGGCTCGTGAGATAAGAGGAGCGGCCGGACCTGGTTTTGAATACTACAAGAGACGGGCTGAAAATATAGCAAGAACGGAAAGTGGAAATGCTTTGAATGGAGCTAGAAGTGCTGGATTTGATGAATTCAAAGAGGAGGCGGGAGAAGCTGGACAGTATGTGGTCAAGGTTTGGCTAAGTGTTTTATCAGACGCTACTCGTGATGCCCATGCTGATTTGGATGGGGTAGAGGCGGATGAGAATGGAGAATGGAATTTGAATGGAATTATGATTCCTTGGCCAGGACATTATAGTTTACCTGCCTCGGATCGATGTCAGTGCATGTGCACAACCGTTTCAGAATTCGGTGTCGGTGCTCCAGAAGAAGAGATACAAGCAATCATGCGGGAGATGGAAGGATGACCAGAAGAAACGGAAAGCCCGCTCGTTATATCAACGTCATGAAACCTAGTCGGACTGACGACGTTGGATTATGTGTGGCTGTAGAAAAACGGTTCCTTGATTTGATGGGTTCTTACTTGAGGATTCGAGGCGTGGAGTTGATTCCTCCAGAGTCCTTAAGTAATGATATGTTCCGTTGGAGGACGATGGCTGTCCGTTTCAAGCAGGGGGATTTTCGGAATACTGAAGCCGAGTTAAAGAGTCTCAAGACAATTGCTCAGTGGACGATTTCGATCAATTGCGAGCTTAGAAATCAAGCGGATAAGATAGTGGAATGGAAAGAGTAGATGACCGTTCGTCCTAGACTAGCCGAAGTCCAATGTTCAAGGCTCCAATTCGAGGCGGGAGATAGAATTATTGTACGCTCATTTCATCCTTTGAGTTCAGAGCGAAGAAAGAAGCTGCGAAAGACGGTAGAGAGATGGGCGGGAGTTGACGTGGAAGTGTTAATAGTAGACACGTCCCAGTTTGACGTAGAGGTAGAGAAGAACAGAGGAATACATGTTGGGTGACAACGGCTATCGTAAGATATTGAAAGACAAGCAGTCTTTGGCCATCTTTCTTCGAGGGATGGCTGAGTTTGACAAAGACTTCTGTGAGCTGATGGCTTCTGGTGTTGAGTTCACTTTACGTCTGGACATTCGTGGAGCGTCTCAAGAGTTGGTACACTGTCGAGTGAATCGAGATCGGGTGGAGTACAACAAGGGAGTTGATCAGAGGATAGACGTGCGAAATAAAACTCGCCCGAGTAAATCTGCCGGATAGTAGAAAACCGTTTGCTTTAGCATCTGGTTTTCGTTATAGTTAATAATTGAGCATAGTCGTCAAAGCCATACCAGGCAGCGGCGGTTTGAAGAGTCTTGAAAGGCTCCTTGAATCACCACTGTCTTTTTTATTGGAAAGATCAGTCATGTCTAAGAATGTAGCATTTTATTTGGGACCGGCTGTTGGTTTGACTCAGCGCAATTTAACGATCACTAGGATGTATCGAGCTGGCGATGACTCTGCTCCTGCTGCTGAGATCAATGCAAACCTGGCCGGAACTGCCGAGAATACAACTCAATTACTGCCTGACAATACTATCTGGCAAGCTGTCTTAACTGACACTAGGACGTCTGGTGAGGTATCCGTGCCTGATGTTTTGAATTTCCATACAGGCTCATTGCAGTTTCCCGGGCCGAAATCAGAAGACAGACTTTCGATTTTGTCCATGGAAGATCTGTCATCTAGTAGCTCTAGCTCTAGCCCTAGCTCTAGCTCGTCTGAGTCTAGTTCACATAGCTCCTCGTCTGCTTCTAGTGCAAGTAGTGAAAGCTCTAGCAGCAGTAGTACTTCACAATCCTCCTCATCGAGTACGAGTAGTCAGTCTTCTTCTCTTTCGTCTAGCTCACAAAGCAGTTCGTCCTGGAGTTCGGAATTGACAAGCGCCAGTTCAGTCTCTAGCGTTTCTTCTAGTAGCTTCACAACGGAAAGTGCAAGCTCTAGTTCTTCCAGTCCTTCCAGTTCTACCTCAGAATCGAGTTCCTCAGAGTCGAGCTCAAGCTCGTCGAGCCACAGTAGCAGCTCGTTCTCTTCTGTTAGCAGCATAACGGAAAGTGCTTCGAGTGCTTCGAGTGCTTCGAGTGGAAGTAGCTCATCTTGGACGACGGAATCAGTTTCCTCTTCTTCCTTTTCCTTGACTTCTGAATCTTCTCTGTCGTCAAGCACCTCTAGTCAGTCCAGTGGAAGCAGTTCATCTTGGACTACCTAACATAGCAGGAGAAAGAGTCCATGCCAGTTGTAGCGAAAATGCCCACGAGTCATTTCAACACAGTCATTCGTATGCTCAAGCGTGCTGAGTCTGATAGGGTGAAGCAAGTTCGAATGGCTTCGTTTAGGAATCTAAAGCGTTTGGGTGTCAAACGTGATGTTAGCAAAGCTGTGGTAAAGCTTCCGAAAGGGAGTGATCAGGTGGATGTAGGCTCTGTCGTTACATGGATGGATAAGATAAAGCCTGAGAATAAGTCTGCAATCCGACAGTTGGTAGCCATGGATGCTACTTCGGTTCGTAGGATGCAAGCGTAAAGCAATGCCTATTCCGAAGCCAGGTCAAGGAGAAAGTCGAAGTAACTTCATTCGGAGATGTATGTCGAATGGAGTTATGAGTAGTGAATATCCCGACGACAGTCAACGCATGGCTATTTGCTCTTCTCAATGGAGAGGAAGAAACGTGGATGTAAACACAAAGCTGTTAGAGTTGGTAAAGTCTCGTAGGCAGAAGCAGAAGAAGGAGCCTTTTTCTTACGGGGTTCTTACAGCGGATGTTTACGTTCGCACTCTGATGGAGTGCGTGGGTTTGGATTGTTGTAACAAGTTTGTTGGTAATGGACAAGCTACTTTCAATGATCTGCTGAAAAACTCACATCGAACGTTGGTCTATAGCAATCCTGAGATGGTGATTGAAGAGAAGCAGAGTAATGGAAGCCTCCAATTGCCAGATGGGGTAGAGTTGCCTAAGAATACGTTGATGGCTTTTCGTCACGTGTTGAGTACTCCTAGGAAGGATCGGGATGGTGACATTCTCCGATCAGAAGGAGCTGTTGTAGATCCTAAGATGCTTTTACTTTGGCAGCATGTGCATACACTGCCTATTGGGAAAATGCTGGCCATCGCGGAGCAAAATGAGAAGCGGTTGGTTTTGTATAGTGCCATCGTGGACATGAATGAGTTGTGTCATGACGCTGCTGTGATGGCTGATAATGACATGGCTCGCTTTAGTCATGGATTCCGAGCACTGAAGTTCGACGATATTAAAGGAGATCAATCCGATTCTCCTAGCGGCTTTGATGTGAAGGAATGGGAGGCAATGGAAGAGTCGATGGTAAGCGTTCCTAGCAACGTTGATGCTAATACGGAGGAGGTTTTAATTTCGTTGGTGGAACGTGGAAAGATGACTAGTAACTTGATGAGGGAATACAGCAGGTCGCTTCTGGAGAAGAGGCCAAAGCAGGTCCCCGGAGTAGAGATTAGATTTAGCGAACGTCTTGGTGAGTACGATCGTGAATTGGTATGTAGTAGCTTTGCCGAGTTGAAACAAGCTCATGATGCTGGTTTGATCGGAATAGGAGACGAAGAAAATGAGAACAAGTCCGGAAGTAGAAGCAATGAGACAAAAGGAAAAAGAGAAGAACAAAACAGCTCTAGCTCATCAAAAGAAACCAATGAGTTGTCCGTGCAAGGAGAAAAAGACGGACAAGCCAGTAACTCGCAAGTGAAGCGTATGGCATTAACCGGAAGTTGGGAGTGCATAGAGAGGAGATTAAGAGCTGAGGCAAAACGCTACTTGGCAATGATGGGAATACGAATCTCTGAACGTGATATGGTTTGGATTGCAGGCACTTTCTCAAATCATGTGATCGTCTGTGTTGAAAAGTGCGAGTCTGGAGTGTCTGATGAGTATCGTTACTTCCGTTTGAATTGGACAATGGATGGAGATGAGCCTAGTTTTTCTGGAGAACCGGAACAGGTTGAACTAGTAACCACAACCGAAATAATCGAACGTTCCCCGTTGTATGATACGAAATGTTTGAACGGGGAGAAACGAGGGCGGGTGATAAGTAAGGCGAATGAAGGCAAGATTCGTGAGGCAATAGAGGACGTTAATGAGGCCGCTGGTCTTGACGTCTCTAGGGCTTGCAAGTCTTTACTTCGCTCAGCATCTAGCAATTTGACTCAGGTATTAGAGAGTCTTGGTGCTGTAGAGCCAGAAGAGTCGGAACAGAGAGAAACAAGTGTGATTGAAGCGATGGGTGTTGTTTTGTCTGAAGCTTCAGCAGAACAAAGAGAAACAATGAAGGCTTCGCTACAAGCCCTTGCCGATGGTGAAAGCGAAGCTCTTTAACGAAGCAGTATCTTGCCTGTGTGGGTAAGAAACAATAACGTCGCGATGATCGTGACGAGTTTTTATTATCTGTCGGCAATGAGGTATTTGAGATGAATCTAACAGCCGAATTGAAAAAGTGGATCATCGACCACTGCGACGTGAAAGCAGACGCGACGGACGATGAATTCAAAAAGACCGCTGGCGAAGCCCTCGCAACGGGCAAGCTGACGACTGACAAGTTTGCAGAACTGACGACTGAGAAGTCCGAGGATCCTGCGAATGAATTCCAAAAGCAGATGGCGTCAATGGCGGACGGCATCGGTAATCTTGTCAAGCTTCTAACTCCGAAGGAAGAGACGGAGGACGAGAAGAAAGTCAAAGCTGACAAGGCTGAGGCAGAAGCCAAGGAGAAGGCGGAGAAAGAGGCTAAGGAGAAAGCTGACAAGGAAGCCAAGGAGAAGGAATTGAAAACTAAGTCACAGCCTTCTACAATGGCTAAGATGATCGCTCGTTTCGGTGGAACGCCTGAAGATATGGGCGATAAGGATATCACTGTTCGAGTTAAGGAGGTGGCTGAGCAATATGACTCGACTACTAAGGCCATGACCTATCCGACTCATACTAAGAGCGGCCGAGGCCATCCTCTTGCTGGACGTCCGGTAATGGACTTTGGCGAGCGTGGACGAGTCATTGATGAGCCTAGTGATCTTAATAAGGCTGTCAGTGGAGCTTTCGCCAAGTTCCTTTGTGCCACGGCTCGTCGTGGTGGAAGCAAGACTTTCGGCTTCCAGGCTTTGCCTCAGCATGACAAAGAGCTGCTACTTTACGCAATGGAAAATATGAAGTGGTCGGGTGCTTCGGACGGCGGCGACTATGCTGACATTGTTAGTCGGAAGCTTTTTGATGACGAGAAGCAAGCGTTGATTGACGACGCTACTAGTGGTGGATTCGAAGCTGCCCCGATCGTGTTCGACCATCAGGTGATTCAGGTTCCTTTGCTTCACGGTGAGTTGTTTCCTCTAATCAATACGATTCCTCTCGATCGGGGACGTCGTGTCGAAGGTGTTGCTACTGGCACAGTGACCGGCAGTTGGGGAGGAGTGGATGATACTGCAATCACTCTATTCAACACTGCCAGTTACGTCAGTGCTTTCGATACCACCATTTACCGATGGGAAGGAGCTATTCGTATTGGCCTTGACTTCCTGAGCGATACGCCTATTGACTTTGGCGCGCACATCACTGCTCAGTATGGTGAGCGTTTATTGGAAGACTTGGACGATGTGGTTGCGACTGGCAATGGAACTACCCAGCCGGAAGGCGTCATAAACAAAGCAGGGGCTACGGCAGTTGTTTGGGGTGCTGCTACTTCTATTGGGAACTACGAATCCTTGAGATTCTCGATTCCGAAGAATGAGCATCGTCCTAATGTTGCGGCTTCTGCGGTGTTCTGTGGAACGGAAACCTCCTACCAACGGGCGATGGCTATTCCTGTTGGGGCTGCGGATGCCCGGCGGCTGGCCTACACCAACGAGTTGCCGAACTATGATGGTTACTCGTGGATGAAGCGGCCGTACAAGATAAACGAGTCGTTGACCAACGCTCAAATCTTTTACGCCATCCTAGCTCGTTACCGAATGTATCGACGCCGTGGCCTGACTATGAGGACAAGCACTGAGGGCGACACGTTGATTCGTCGCAACGAGCTGCTTATGGTTGCGATGTGTCGTTACGGTGGGCAGTTGGAAAGAGGAGCTGTTGCGGGGATCGTGACGGACGCTCCTGCGTAGAACGTTGACATCCTTTTGCAATGCCCCGTCCGCTGGTTTTGTTCTTCGGCTGGGGGGCGGGGCTTTTTAGTTTTCAGAAGAACATCGAAGAATATGAGGAAGAACAAATGCCTAGTACAAGCGAGAAGAGCGTTTCTGTAATGCCTTTTGCGGTTGAGGTGGATCATCCTCGTAACAATGATCTGATCGTCCAATGCATTCCAGGTTGTCGTCTGCGAAGCGTCATCAAAGCAAGTCGTTCGATAATCGATCATAAGACTGGCGAGGCTAGAATTCCGGTGGATCAGTCTCGTGGGCTGGCTACGATCCCAGAGCTGCCAGGGATGCAACTGCATATCAACCCTGCTAAGTGTAGCTATACCATTATAGATCCGATGCGTGATGATGAAGAGCTTTGCGAGACACTTCGCAAGCGAATGTCGGAGTCTTCTCCATTTCGTGTTGGTGGAAGAATCAATGGTGTAGCTCCTCAGAATGGCAAGCTTGACAAGCACCGAATGAAGAGCCTTTGCCGTGAGGTTCTTCACATGCTGAACAATGACTTTGTTCGGATTATTAAAGGAGTAGAACCGAAGCTAGAAGACATTGAAGAGCTGCCGGGCAATTTCCTTTTGAATCCAGGCAGTCGAATTCCCAATCAGCAGCCGGTTTTCGAACGTGATTATCCGAAGTGGATAGAGCAACTTACTCGCGCTGGGGGATAGACGTTGGCTATACGAAGACAAGATCCGACGACGGGTAAGAGGTTAGGAGGTGGCAAAGCTGCTAGAAAGAAGGCAGCGGAGAAGGCAGCGGAGAAGAAAGCAGTTAGGACTGCGAAAGCTACGGATAGAAGGTTTGCTCGCACGGCTCGTTCTCTAATGGCTTCACAAAGTGTTCGTCAGGCAAGGATAAGACGGATAGCTAAGGCTGGCAGAAAAGCTGCTGAGGTAGAGTGGTTTATCAAGGAAGTGTCAGACAAGATAGCTCATACAATAAAGCAACGGGTAAGAATTGCCACTGAGCTTGTTCATTCGAAGATGATACGGAATATAAGTCGTCCTGTAGGGAAGTCAATTGGTCCTAGAGGCGGAAGAGTGATTACAGGACGTAGCGAGCCTGGCGAGTTTCCTAAAGCGGAAACTACACATTTAATGAAGACTTTGTTCAAGATATTCGAAGCAGTGGGACCTAAAGATTACAGAGGTTATGTTGGAACGCCTCTTTCATATGGACTGATCCTTGAAACAAAAAGGAATCGATCCTTTTTGAAACGGACACTAAACGAAGAACGAAGTAAGGTGATGAGAATCCTTTCAGGACCAATCAAGTGAGCATTGCTTCAGAAGATCTTCATAAAGCTATAGCATCGTTGTGGTCTAGTAGTGGACTAGATGCTACATTCAAAGCTTTGTGGGATTCTGGAGTAGCTGAAAGTGAATGGCTTTCATTAAATGATCAGGAAGCCTATCCAAAGCAGCCCTTCCCTTACTGTGTCTTCGAGCAGAGTCCTGGAAGCACAACGGATCGAATGTCAGGCGGAACAGATTCTTTGCAAGAGATCCGAGACATTCCTTGGGACTTTCGAGTTCATGCTAGGGCAATCGATGGAGATAGCAGGACGGCCAAAGAGATAGCTGCTGACTTGAATGAAGAGATAATGAAAGTGTTTGGGGGGCATCCAACTGAATCTCCGACGGACTTAATATTAGACAACGGGAACTTTTTAATAGCTCAATATCAAAACGATTATGGTGTCCGAACAGGGGACTCGGAGTACATGTGGATCGTTTCTTATGTCTTTCGTTTGGACGTTCCCGTAGCAGTTTGAGGTGAATAATGGCGAATAGAACACTAACTGGAATCATCCTCCAAGTAGACTTAAGTGCTACGGTTCAGAATACTCTGGAGGATGCGAAGATTACAAATGTGAAGCATCCCAGTTTGAGTTATCGTCCAACTCTATCAAGTGGAGTGAATGATAATCAAGCTAATAGAGGATGGCAAAGCGAAAGTCGATCGTTAGGGAGCGGAGCTACTGAAACGTTGGACATGTACGACGTGGCTGGGATTGATATTGGTGCTGGTGCTGGATTGGATGGAGTGGGACAAGCTGTAATACATGAAGAGATTGTAGCTATTGCTATTTTGAATGAGAATGCGATTGCTGCAGCGGGTCAGTTGGAGATTGAACCTGGAGCGGCAAACGGTTGGACTGCTCTGGGAAGTCATACTGCTGCTACGGGCGGAGCTTTGCGAGGACAGGGATTGTTTCTCAAGGCTCAGCCAGCCGAAGCTGGATTAAATGTAACGGACGCTTCTAATCATACCTTGAAATTTACAGCAAATGGAGCTGCACTTACTTATTCAATCTATATACTGGCCCGACATGACGATGACGAATCCTCTTCTTCTTCTAGTTCGTCTAGTACTTCAAGTCAATCCTCCTCCTCATCCTCTTCATCTTCATCGACTAGTTCTCAATCGTCGTCATCTAGTAGCTCTAGTACTTCTAGCCAATCTTCGCTTTCGTCTAGTACATCTAGTCTGTCGTCTTCCGAATCTACCAGTAGTCAAAGCAGCTCAAGTTGGACTACATAAGTGAGGTTAATATAAAATGTCAAGTGCAAATACTAAGACCGGACGTGATGGCAAATTCGTGGTTGAAACTACACTGATTGCTCGTTGTATTGAGTGGGGAGTTAATTCTACTCTTGCCTCTAGCAGCGAATGGGGTGATAGTGACAGCGGAGGATGGACTAGCAGAGCCGAGGGACGTAGGGATGCGACGTTTACGGCGAATGGTAAGTACGATACCTCCAACGAAGCTTTTGATTTATTCGAGCCAGGGGATATTTTAATTGCCGTACTTTGGTTGGATAACGTCGATCTGTATTGGGACTTCCCACGGGCGATGTGCACCGACTTCAATCTGAGTGTGAACATCGATAGTGAAGAAGTTATTGGATGGACTAGTTCGTGGGGAACTGATGGCATCTGTTACAGGCCGGGAGCTGCTTCGGCTACAGCCAGAGTACTGCCATAGCTTGATGGGGCTTGTCGATAACGGCCCTTCAGGATCAGGATTGTTAGGCAATACCATCGATCCTGAAGGGCTTTTTTAATGTTTCAAGTTTGCAAAAGGAGAACGAGTATGGGAACTGAAGCAGAAGCGAGAGCGTTGGCAGCTGGAGACACGATCGAAGTGAAAGGAAAGACATACACTCTTCGTCCGGTAGTGGCTCAGTCGTTGTGCGACTTGGAACGTGAAGCTTTGAAGCACTACAAGCGACAGTACCTAGAAACTTATGCAGAGAACGCTGACTTGTTGAGTAATGGGAAGGCAACGGAATTGATTGAGAGAAAGATGGATCAGGTTGCGGGCTGGGACTTGAATAATCTACCTCAGAAGGATGCCTATGATGTTAGCCTGATTCCCATTACGGATAAGATTAGAAAGTGGGCAGAGGAGCACGGAGGAGAAGAGCAGCAAAGTGATAATGCTATAAGGGCTGTTCTATCAGTAGCTCTTGAAAATGGGGATTTGAAGTCGTCTCAAGTTAAGCAGATGACAGGAAAGAATCCCATTCGTGGTCGTGTTCGTTATGATCAGTGGTGGATAACAGCCACGATGACTGGGATGGTTGCTTTTATTGCTGCTGGAGTTCGGAGAGAGCATCCTGAAGTGACTCGTAATCAAGTAGGTAATTGGCCATTTCCGAAGATAGCGGAAGCTGCTAGGACGGTGGAACGCCTGACAGCGGCCTCGGTGGGAAATATCTAGGATCCGCTGCCCTGGAGAGAATCAGTGAAGAAGATGAGGTCACTGATGGTAGCGGATTGTTGGGAGGGATTACAGTTTACCACTTGCGAATGCTTTGTGAAAACCCTTGGAATGGAGGAGGAGGCTATACGCCGGAGCAAGTGGGACAAATGACATTGGATCAGATTTGGTTTCGACTTTGTGATATTGAGACATTGAGGGGGAAGTCAGGCAGAAGTCAAGAGTTGGATAGCTTGACTGCAATTCATAAATTGAAGGCTGATAAGGATGGGTTGTATAGAGGAAGGGCAAAGGACGGAGCAGCAATTAAAGGACGAATTGGGGAAAAGTCAAAAGCTCGTCAGTTGATAGAAGAGGCCGAAGAGAGACGTAAGAAGGAAGGTAAAAAGACGAGACGGAAGAAGAGAAGAGAACGAAAGCGCGGAGGGTAAGAATCATCGGAATAGAATTAGCCAAAGCGTGGGTTATGATTCGCGGCGATTCTAGTAAGATCGTCGGAGATTTTAATAGAGCAAAACCAAAGGTCAAAGCGGCAGCAGATTCGTTGGGCAGAAGTGCTGCTGTGCCGCTTGGGGGCGGTGGGGGTGTTAGTGCTTTTGGTGCTGCTGGTGCTGGTGCTGCAGCTGGTGCTGCTGGTGCTGGTGCTGCAGCTGGTGCTGCTGGTGCTGGTGCTCTTGCTCGTGGTGGTCCTGCTCTTGCTGCTGCGATGGCTACTGGTGCAGTCTTTGTAAAGACAGCAAGATCTGGAGAAATGTATAATCGGGCGATGAGAAGTTCTTTAGCTATTATGGGTGACGTATCGAAGATGATGAGAGGAGAGATGAGAGAAGCTGCAGTAGATGCTGCAGCAACAACTCAATTTAGCATGGAACAAACAGCTGAGTCATTTTACTTTTTAGCTTCTGCTGGTCTGGATGTGGGGCAATCGATTGCTGCTTTGCCTCAAGTAGCTTTGTTTGCTCAGGCTGGAATGTTTGACATGGCAAGAGCTACGGATCTGGCAACCGATGCTCAGAGTGCATTGGGCATGACCGTCAAAGATCCTATACAGAATTTAGAGAATCTGAAACGAGTAACGGATGCACTTGTCGGGGCTAATACATTGGCCAATGCTTCTGTGGAACAATTTTCAACTGCCCTAACTACTAAGGCAGGGGCAGCTTTGAAAATGACTAATAAGAGTCTGGAAGAAGGACTGGCAATATTGGCAGTATTTGCAGATCAAGGATTGAAGTCTTCAGAAGCAGGCACAGCTCTTAATATTGTTCTTAGAGATTTACAAACAAAAGCTCTAAGGAATTCAGCCGCCTTTGAAGAAATGGGAGTTAATATCTTTGATTCTGAAAACAACATGAGACATATGGCTGATATTCTTAAGGATTTGGAAAAACTTATGGAAGGAAAGGCTACGGCAGACAAAAAAGCTGCTTTGATGCAGTTAGGTTTTGCCGACAAGTCTCTCATCTTCACTCAGATGTTAATAGGTTCATCTGAGGCACTGAAGGGATATAACGAGCAGCTTGATAATATGGCAGGTAAGACTGAAGAAGTGGCAGAGAAGCAATTGACAGCACTTCAGAAGGGACTGGCCGGTGCAGGAGCTGGTTTTACTGCTTTGGGTTCTACTATAATGAAGGTCTTGGGACCGGTTCTGGAATATACTCTTAAGTTCATAGGGAACTTAGCACAAGGAGCAGCTACATTTCATGAGATCTTTGGAGAGATGAAGGAAATGGCGGAGAGGCAGTTGGGATTGTCCAAAGCGACGGAGGAAGTCGCGGGAGTTTTTAAGTGTCTTAATGTTGAAATAGTTAAGACCAAAAAAAACACAATGGAGCTGATTCGAGTAGCCAGCAGAGTTACGGAAGGACTTGGATCGAACTATAAAGAGAATACTCGACTAGCTTTGTCCTATCAGGAAGCTAAGGATTCAATGCGATATCTGACGGATGAATATGCGATTTTGACTGGCCGAACTACCGAGGCGAAATTGGAGTATGAAGACTTCATAGAATCTTTGGAGAAGAGAGGATTGTCAAAGGAGAAGATCAGGGAGTACGGCGATGAATTTGTTTACGTCAGAGACGGAATAAAGAAGATTAGGTTACGTGAGGAATTGGGAGAGTCTCTCAAGGGCGTAAAAGAAACGTTTCGGGACATGCGAGAAGAGATTGCTTTGGCTACTGGTGAAATGACTAAGAGTGAATTAGCTGCTTTGCAATATTCCCGGACTTTAGATCAAAGGTTGGGTAAGCAGACTTTGGAACGGATAAAAGATCGGTTTCGTAATATGAAAGATGAAATGAGAGCTATTGAAGTTAGAAAAGTAATAACTGGATTAGAAAAACAACTTGAAACTGCTCCTGTCAGACAATTTGGTAGAGTAGGTTTTGTTGAATTTGCAGACAAGTTGCAGCAATCTTTGAGTGAGGAAGACCCTCAAAAGAAAATGCTAGATGAATTAAAGGAACACAAACGAATATTGGCTCAGATTGAAAGGAACAGCAAGCCAGAGCATGGAATAGAGGAGGAGGTTCTATTGTGAGCGTCAATCAGTCTAGTGCACTATGGCGTTTACGAACTGTTCGGGGAGCTGTTCCAGTAAAGGCTATAGAACGTAGGGGTTCCTTTGGAGAACAAGGAGCCAAGGTTACTGAGGTTTTCATCATTGAAGCTGATCGTCTAATTGACTTCTTAGAGGCTATGTTTCCTTCTCCTCGGGTAGTCAATGGACGTCTTACCTACTTCCAAAATGGCTATCCTAACGGTCTGCCTACTTGCCTAGCTCGTGCTGTAAGCTATGAGGGATTGACGGATGGAAAGCCAATAGATCCGTTTGAAAGTGATCCCTATGCTTCTCTGAAAACCTACGAGAGATTCTTACGAGTCACGGTAGAATATGAAACTAGACCAGAAAACGATCTTCCTCCAGATCCTACTAATCCAAAGACTTATCTAGAAGTGAATTCTCGTTCGGAAGGACAATTTCTAGAGGATGATTTCGGTCACGGTGCTCATATGATAAATTTCGACAACGAACGGATTGAAATAAAAAGTCCTAAAATGAAACGACTTACCATTGAGCGAAGAACGTTTTGGACTGTTCGGTGGAGAAACGTTCCCTACGATTTCTTTGATGAGACGCTTCGAACTAGGTTTGATGATTCGATGGGTAAGATCAACAATCGCGAAATGTCATTGTTTCACAATCCTCCCATATGGACGATGTTATTCCTGGGCTATAGTTATGGACAGATTTATAGTTGGAGAACTAATCTGCCCGCCAAGCCTTTCATTGATGTTGAGATGCAATTTGTGGAGCGTAATTTCAAATGGACTACGGGCAGTAAGACGAATCAAGTAACATGGCAACATTTATGGGATCCGTTTACTAGTCAATATGCTGAAGTAAGGACCAAGGAAGGCGAGAAACTGTATGTAGAAACTGATTTAGAGCCTTTGTTTGATTCTTCCGAGACGTAAGCTGAGCAATGATGTTAGTTCCCAGTAGTCTTTCTGGACGTCGTAAGCGAAGTGTTTCTGTTCCCGGTTCACGGAGAATTCTGGGGTTTGAAATACAACCTTCTCCAATTCCTTCCGCCTGGATTCAAAGCATTGTTCAGGTTACAAATGACGATGACGCTGACAATCAACTCTACAAAGTCAAGCTTCGGTATTGGGATAGGATCACTAGTGCTTGGGCCTTAGTAGATAAGGAGTGGGATCTTGACGCCAGCGACTTAGATATGGCGTTATCTAATGATAATAGGGTGGTTGCCTATTGGGACGCTACGAGAAGCATGTACGTTCCGACAGGAGGATCAGGAACTGAGACGGGTCTTTCCTCTGCGATAGAATTCACCTTGACTGCTGTATTAGAAGTCACCGATGAGAAGGCTGCCGCTGAAGTAGATCTGTACTATGATGGAAATGATCCTGGACGGTATCTAGACGTTTACAATAAACTGACGTCAGAGGACTATATGTTCGAAGGTGTTATAGGTGCAATGGGGATGGCTAAGTATAATAAACGACTAGAGAGGTACGTAATCTGGAACCTGCAATGCTAAAGGAGAACAGTTGTGGGGGAGGAACAATGTGTCTATCTAGGCAATCTTACAGGTAGAGAACACGAGGGACATGAAACTTATGATTGTCAGATTCATGGACAATGTGCAAAAGGTAAGGTTCATAAGATAGCAACTTGCCATCAATGTAAGGAGAAGTTGCTCTTATCATCTTCGGACTTTCTTGATAAGTGGGTCGATCCTCTTCATGTGACCGACCGATTCCGAATGAAGACAGACGCTCTTAGAGGCATGCTTGCCGGGGCTAGTGTAGTGCTGGCTTGCGGCGGGCCTTCTGCTAATGAATCCCCTTTAGAACGACTTAGCAGTCGTGGCGTTTGGACGATGGCCGTAAACAATATGGCTGGGCATAAGGCGTTTCGTCCTCAAGCGTTTGTCTGTTCAGATGGGTTGAGTAAGTTCAGTCATAGCATCTGGATGGATCCTGGAATTATGAAGTTTATTCCTACTCCTAAATTTCATCGTCATCGGAATGAGCTGAGACGGAAAAAGGAAAATGGAACTTTTGAGAAGTTGAGTACTAGAGTTCCTGCTTGTCCTAATCTATGGGGGTTCAGGAGACGTAGTTGGCTAGAACCTGACGACTCTTTCTTTCTGGACGATGATGCATCATGGGGGAATCTGAACGACGGAGTTCGGCGAACAGGACAACCGAAGACTGTATGCACGATGCTGTTGGCGATTCGTTTGATTCGGTACTTGGGAGCTAAGGCTTTGTTTCTGGTCGGTGTGGACTTTTACATGACGCCGGAGTATGGCTATTCGTTTGAGCAAGGCAGAACGGAAGAGGCGTCAGTTTCTAACAACGAGCAGTTTTGCATCGTGAATAAGTGGTTATGCAAGTTGGAGGAGGAGGTGTTTACTAGGTTTGGACTTCAGATATATAATTGCAACGAGAGGAGTGGACTTAGGGCGTTTCCCTACGTTGACTTTGACTCGGCTTTAAAGCAGTGTCAGGGAGTTGTTGAGACGACTCCGGACTTATCTCATTGGTACGAGAAATGAGGATATTGAATGAAGAACAGAATCAAAAAAGAACAGAAAGTATGGGGTTGGGTTACTCACATTTTCAGTTCAGATCAAGCGGCCGTGAGTTGTCTGGAAGTGAAGGCGGGCTATCGTTGCTCTAAGCACTTCCATCAAGAAAGAGCTAACCTATTCGCCGTTCAGGAGGGGGTTGTTTGTGTAGAGATGTGGGAGGGAAGTAAAAGAACTTTGAACGTACTAAGGGCTGGAGACGTCTTTACCGTTCCGAGTATGCAATGGCATAGGTTTCGTGTGATGGAAAGCGGCAGGTTGGTAGAGGTGTATTGGCCAGACATGGGAGGGGGAGTGAGGATGGAGGATATAGTCAGGGAAGATGAAGGCGGATCAGACGACTTAGAGGAACTGAAAAAGGAGATAATGTGTCTGAATCCAGACCAACGTTTTCTTTAGTTGTTGGAGTAGACTTCAAGCATCTTCGTCAGTTAGCTCTGACTTGGCCTACATGGAAGAGACACAAGTCTGAAATGTTGGAATGGCCGATGATTGTATTTTACGATTATCAGCAAGTTGAAGAGAATGATATCAGAGGAGTGGTGGATCATCCAAACTTGAGATGCGTAGCTTGGCCTTTTAGTGGGACTGATCAGGTATATCCAGGCGATGGAACTTGCAAGTGGGACAGTCCTCAAAGGTATCGTATGCTGGCTGGTTTCGTCTACGTTCCTGCTGCTTGTGTGACTACTCAGTACTGGCTAAAACTTGATACGGACGTTTTAGCAACGGATCAGGAAGACTGGATAAAATCGAAGTGGTTTGAGGACAATCCCTCAATAGTGGCTCATCGTTGGGGGTTTACGAAGCCAGCTAATCAAATGCAGAAGCTAGATGAATGGGCTTCTAAGTTGAACGGAATCTCTCCTATGTTCGAAGGTTTCAAGCCTCTTGAATTAAGAGGAGAGCCGGGAGCCTCAAAGATTGGACACAAGAGGATTATAAGCTGGGGAGCTTTCTTTGAAGCCGCCTTCAGTCGATTTGTAGCTTCACTGGCCAGTCGCAGTTGTGGAATTGGTTTTCTGCCTGTTCCTTCCCAAGACGGCTATGTTTGGTATTGTGCCAAGAGAATGGGAAGAGGAATTGTCCGAACCAATATGAAGTCTAGAGGTTGGAAGCATTGTAGCAATGAGAGGAACATACAGAAGGCAATAAGGGAAATGAGTAATGGCTGATAAGATACTGGCTCGAAGTGGAGTTGCTGTTTGCTTAGTTGCCGAGTGGTTGAAGTGGAAGCCTTCTACTATCATTCAAGTCGGTATCGGTGTTAAGCATAAAGAAGCTGATATCATGAAGCACGCTTGGCCTGAAGCTGAGTTGATCGGCTTCGAGCCTCATCCTGATATTCTTAAAGGATTGAAGAAGAAAGGAAAGGAGTATCCGGGAATTCTCTTTGAAACAGCTCTTTCTTCCTTCTCAGGCAAAGCTCAGTTGCATTCTCGTATTCATTCCAAAGACGGAGCTTCGTTGTATCCTCATATTCTTAGGGAAGGACTGGAGCCAAAGGATCGTCTAAGGCAATTTACTGTGGATGTGAGTACGTTGGATGGAGTATTCGATCTTACCGTTAGAGGATTGAAGGGATCTGCTTTGCTATGGATGGATTGCGAAGGGAGTGAATTGGAAGTGTTGAAGGGAGGGGAAGAGACGTTGGAGAGAGTAGAAGTCGTTAATGTTGAGACAACTTCAAAACCGTTGGGATATGGTTGGTGTAGTCCTTTAGAAGTTCATGAGTGGTTGACTGAAAGGGGGTTCTTTCGCCAATGGCTTCACACAATGCGAAGTGTGCATGGGCAGGTAGATGTGATATACGTTCGGGAACATTTATTCAAACCAGAATTTTGCTGTTGTCCATGTGAGATAAAACGATACGGGGAACAAAAGTGAATAGACAGATTGTGTATTTATTGTCGGCGAATCCGCACATGCCATATCTCGTCGTGTCGTTGGAGACGCTACGAGAGTATTGGCAAGGGCCCGTGATTGTCTATGCTTATCCAGAGTCGCACGAAATGCTTTTGAAAGTAGCAACAGACGGCGACTTGGCAATAGAGCCTAGGAAATGGGAGCCATCTTACAAGGGAAAGAACGGTCAGTTTATCAATAAGATTCTGTTAATGAGAACTCTAGAAGATCAGCTTTCTTTGTATTTGGATGCTGATACTTCTGTTCACGGGAACTTGGATTCGTTGTTTGACGTTGCTGACAGCTGCGGGTTTGCAGCTACTCAATGGAATGATTGGGTAACGGTAGGAACTAGGATTAGTGGTAGGATAAGGCGATTACAGCCTTTCCCAGAAATAGATCAGGAGTTGGTGGGGAAGGTTTTGGCGAATCCTTATCCTTCTGTGAATGGAGGAGTGTTTGCTTGCAAGTCTTCCTCACCGGTCTTGTCTTTATGGTACAAGTGGACGATGAAGGCTAGAAGTATATTCATCGCGGATGAGACGGTTCTCCATGTGATGATGCCTAAGTTTTTCCCCACGGAGGAAATGACTGTGTATAGAGGAGGGTGTTTCAATTGCTCGCCAATGCATCAACCTAAGAGTCTTGCGGATGAAGATGTTGCTATCTACCATTATCACGGGGATTCAAACTGCCGTCCAATGAAATCCTCAAAGGGATTTGATATGTGGATGCCTATGTATCATGATTGCATGATTAGGAACGTGGGAGGAATGGCGGATTGGATCAGGACGGTGAGTAATAAACACTTAGAGATAGTAGATCCTAGGGTAGGCTTAGAGCTATAGAAAGAAAGAAAGAAAGAAAGAAAGAAATGAATGATGAGAACAACAGACTTGGACAGAAGTCAGCACAACTTTCGGTTTACCAGACGATGGTTTCTCAATCGAAATCTCAGGACGTTCGTTCGGTATGTCTTTCCAGAGTGGAGAGATAAGCCAAACTTGACTTATTTGGAGCTAGGAGTATTTGAGGGAATGTCTTTGGTGTGGGTGATGCAACGAGTTCTTACTCATTCCACAAGTAGGGCTGTTGGGATTGATCCTTGGCTTATAACAACTAAGCTTGATGGGGAGATGATGAAACAGGTAAGGAAACGGGCCTTTCATAATCTTTCTCCTTGGATGCTCAACTGTCAATTGATTCAAGGAAGCAGTACTGAAGTGCTAAGAAAGATGTGTGGAAGAGAAGGCTTCCTTGGAATCAAAAAAGAGTCCGTAGACTTATGTATGATTGACGGTGGGCATATATCGTTCCAGGTTTTAGATGATGCTCGCCATGTTCTTCGACTACTGAAGCCTGGTGGTTGGATTCTCTTTGATGATGTGGAAAACGATCATCCTAAGAAGAACCATGTAAAACAAGGGATAGCAATGTGGCTAGAGGAGGCCTGGAATGATGTTGAGTTTCTTTGGAAGGACCGTTATATGGAGTGCTATCAAAAAAGATGAATCATCGATACATTGACGACATGCTATGCATTGGCTGTGGGCGTTGTGAGAGTCTTTGTCCTATGGCTGCTATCCACTTACTTAGAGATGTGAGCTTCATTGATCCTAGTGAATGTGTTGAATAGGGTACGTTAGAATGGCCTCGAACCCTGCGCGAACTTTATAGTAATCCTCTTTCTCGAAACGAAGAGACTGGGGTGTATGGACGTGGAACGGAGGGAATGAAAACGAACGACAGTCAAAATTACTATGGCTTAGGTACTGTAGGGTTCTTCATTGACGTTGGTCGCCCTGTTTTGGGTGCTGGGTTTTTTGATGTGGAGGAGAGGCTTTGTAAGCAATGAAGATTCTCACCTTTCGCTCAAGTCGTAGATACCGATTGGCTCAGTATAAGACGTCTCTTCGTCACGGGGCTCGTGTTTATTTTACATCAGCCGAGATTGCTAAGATCGCTAATTGGATGAGGTGCAATGGTCTTCATTTGCCTGAGTGGGGAATATGTCATGGAGCCAGAAGCGGAAGGGAGTGTGATGAGTTCTCTTTCCAGTTCCCCAAAACAAGAGTGTTTGGAACTGATTTGTTTCCAGAACTCGGTAAGGCAAAGTATCAAGTACGTTCTAAGGTAGTGGCATGGAATTTCTCGGACTATAAGGAGGGATGGATGGAGAAGTTTGATTTTGTTTATAGTAACAGTCTGGACCATGCTCGTAGTCCGATAGAGACTGTTGGAATCTGGTTATCTCAACTGAAGCCAGAGGGAGTTCTGTTTGTTCAATGGTCGGCTGGTCATACTACTGTCAAGGGAGGAGATTGCTTCGGGGCTGATTTGCTTGAGTATATCGATCTAATGAATACAGTGGGTCGTGTTCAAGATTTACTTTATATCAATGTTCCTAGAAGGCGGCATGCTCTTCAGAAGCGGGGCAGAGAAGTAGTTGTTTTAGTAGTGAGTAAGAAATGAAATCACATTCAAGAGTTTTGATAGGAGTCTTGAAGAGAGAAATGAGACACCCCCGTACGGGTGCTGAGATTGGGGTGTGGAATGGAGGAAATAGTAGGTCTCTACTTGAAAGGTTTGGAGAGCTGCATCTGCTTATGGTAGACTTATATCGTCCATATCAAGACTTTGAGGAAGAGGAGGTTCAAGATACTCGTTTAGGAAAGAAGTCGAAAGAGGAAGTATATGAAGCCATGAAGACTGCTGTTGATAGTACCCAATCTCTATCAGATCGTCGGGTTGTAATGGTAGGAGATTCAGTAGAATGCTCTATGATCGTCAGCGATTGCTGTCTTGATTTTGTCTTTATCGACGGTTGCCATTCCTATAATTACGTAAGACGTGATTTAATAGCCTGGTGGAACAAAGTAAGAGAGGGAGGAATTTTATCCGGTCATGACTATAATGGTAGGGGAGACAGAACAGGAGCGTTCGGAGTCAAGCGAGCTGTAGACGAATTCATGAAGACAAAGAACAGAAAGGTCTACGTTGAGAATTATTTGATTTGGTGGGTGAAGAAGTGAGTATAGACTACACTCTATTTAGATTCGCTTCTGCCCCCAGAACGGGAACGACTTGGTTTCTTAAGGCGTGTTCGGCTGTAGGACTTGGTGTAGGATTCAAAGCTTCTGCTCATACTCCTCACAATCCAAAGGACAGAACGTCTTTCAAAGTCTCGTTAGCTCGTAATCCTTGCGATTGGCTTGCAAGTTACTACACTGCGATTCATCGTGGTTGTACGAACGTAACTTGTGTTGACCGGTTTATGAAGATGAGAGATGATTCATACGAGTCGTTCGTCCTTTCGTATTTAACTATGATGCCTGGTGCTATAGGTGAAATGCTGACGGAGTATAATGCTGATAGCTACCTGAGAATTGAGGACATGCCGTGGGCGTTCGTTGAGTTGTTAGAGTCGTTAGGAGTTCCAAGGCATCTTCGTCAACGGTGTTACAATCTAGGAAAGCAAAATGTCTCGAAGCGAGTTCCTCGAATGCCTAGTCGTCTTAGGCGGAGAATCCTGGAGTCTGAGAGCAGAATGGTGGAGGACTTTGGATACCACTAAGGAGAAGAGCGATGTGTGAGTGGATTTCTTTTACAGATGTCGAAGGACGTGAATGGATGGTAGACGAAGAACACGGGCTTGTAGTAGATGAATTGTTGTGTTTGGAGTCTTTGTCTGATTGTCATCGATCATTCTTAAAATTGGAAAGAGAACATCCTGAAGAACTTCGTTCGTTTATTGATGCCGTGCATATAATACAAGATTTACTGGCGTTGAGAATTGTTCGTCGTCACTATCCAAAAGGCTGGCCACGAAAGGGAGAAGAACAATGAAGATTTGTTTAATTATGATAGGGGAATACAGCAGTAGATCGACAGTGGCAGTGTTTAGTGAAGACAATTTAGAGCAAGCGAAGCAGATAGCAGAATGGATTGGAGGAGATGTGGAGGAGGGATGGGTAGTAAATGAATTTGACTATGAACAGCCTCCGAAGGGAATGAGCTACTTTGAATTGGAAATGTGTAAGGACGGAAAGGTTGTGCGTAGTTATACAGGATCGATTTTGACTGATGGTTATCGCGATGGAGATGAGGGAGGAAAGTGTCATGATGAGCATTATATACTCATAGACGGAACTCACAAATACGCTTTCCGAAGATCTCATTGGCGTCTTCATGTTTGTTGTTATGCTAAAACGGAGAAGCATGCTGTGAAGATTGCTAATGACATTCGCGTCAGAATTTTAGCAGGAGGATTACCGAAAGAAGGACCAATGGGAATAAGGACAGAAGAACAATGAAGAGCGTTATCATTATTCCAGCACGCATGGCTAGTAATCGTTTGCCAGGCAAGCCGATGATTGAAGTGGCTGGGAAGCCTTTGGTTTGGTGGACTTATGAACAAGCTCGTCGAACCAAAGCGAACGCGGTTCTGATCGCCACGCCTGATCGTGAGATAGCTCGCTATTGTTCGGATCATGGAATGCCTTGGCGTCCTACCAAAGACGATCATCCTAGTGGAACTCATCGGTGTGCCGAAGTAGCTTCTCAGTTCAAGGAAGAAAATCAGGTAGATGTAATAGTCAACTGGCAGGTCGATGAGGTTGAAGTAGATCCAGAGGACGTAAACCGACTAGTCAAATCGATGGATTCTACTAGCGATATTCACACATTGGTAGGTCAGATGCAGTCTACTTTGATGGACAATCCTAACGTGACGAAGGCGATTTGTTTTCGATTAGGAAGGAAGCTAACGGCTCACTGGTTTAGTCGTGCTCCAATGGCGGGAAGCTTAGCCCATATAGGCATCTATGCTTTTACTCCTACGGTTTTGTGGAAGTTGAGTCTATTAACTCCATCTCCATTTAGTCTGGCCGAAAGTCTAGAACAGTTGACTTGGATCGAAGACGGTTGGAATATTCGAGCTTTGGTGGTGGAGAAAGTTCCCTTGGCAATCAATACTCCAGAGGACTTGGAAGAGTTCAGAAGGAAAATGGAATCATGCTCATCGAAATCGTAAGTCACGCTTGGGCACGAGACTTGCCCCATTACGCTCATGCTCTTCGTTATCAGTTGTCCTCTATCGCGTTGCATCCTCCTTTGAATTGTCACGTGTTAGTGACGGTTTGCTACTGTCCTGAAGATCACGAGACGTCGAACGTTCTTTCATGGTTCGCCGATGGTTCTCGTCGTAGTTTGATTAGGCCCTTAGCTTTCTCTAGAAAACAGTTAGGACGTCGTTCGATAGGACGTAATGTAGCTGCTTTGTCTAGCAAGGCCGACGTTGTTTGGTTCTCTGACGTAGACCAAGTTTTCTACGAGGGATGTTTGGATAGATTGGTGTTGAGAGATCTTGTAGGAGTATGGTCGGACAATGTGGTAATGATCTATCCAAAAGAAATTATGATTCATCAAGATCATAAAACCGGAGATAGAGCATTAGCCAGAGCTACGGCTACGAGTCGGTTGTTGGATATTGATCCAGAGGAGTTCATTCCGAAGAAGTATAATAGGGCAATAGGAGGCGTTCAGATCGTCCGGGGGGATTTTGCTAGGGAACACGGGTACTTGAAAGACAATCCTCGTTGGCAGAAGGAAAGAAAGGACGGTAAGATGTTTGGGGACTTTCGGGATGACTTAGCTTATCGTCGTTATTGTAGGAAGATCGGAAGGATTCAAGGAGTCCGTCTTGAAGGAATGTATCGTCTACGGCATACTCAGAAAACACATTGATGAGGAGCTTAGGCTAATGCGACTGATGAAACCGTCTGCTACGATTGAAAGTCCTTTCCGTCGTAATGATCTTTTATCTTTAATTGAGAAAGCGGGGAGAACATGTTACAAGTCAGAAGACAAGATAACTGAGGATTCCGCATCTCGTTTTTTGGATTCCATTATGAAGAAAGGCCATCTATCCGTCATTGAGCACTTCTCCGTAACCGTTCGATTTGTAATTGATAGGGGAGTTTCTCATGAGTTGGTTCGGCATAGATTATGTGCTTTTAGTCAGGAATCGACTCGTTACTGCAATTACAAAGGAGGAGTTGCTTTCATTATTCCTCCGTGGGTATCTTTGATGCCTGGTGAGTATACCGAACGTGACTTGTCGAGTGTAACTGGAATGAGTCACCAATGGGTCTTAGCCATGATATGGGCCGAGCACTTTTATAAACTATTGATTGATAATAAGTGGTCGCCGCAACAGGCCCGATCGGTTCTTCCGAATTCGTTGAAGACAGAGATTGTAACGACTGCCAACCTTCGTGAATGGAAACACATCTTCTCGCTTCGTTGTAGTAAGGCAGCTCATCCTCAAATGCAGGAAGTTATGCTTCCTCTAGAAGCTCTGTTTCAATTACAAGTGCCGGAGATATTTGGAGAATCTAATTAGCATGGCTCGTTTCCTTCCTGATTCTGGCCTTCTGATCCAACACATTCCTAGGACGGGAGGAACTTGGATTGAGGAGGCTTTGCAATTGGTAGATGTGAGGTTTGATAGGTGGTTGAGCAAACAGCCGTCGTATTTGCCAAAGAAACATTCTCTTCTGAATCATTATCGAAGGGAGTCTTTGGTAACAGTGAAGTATGTGGCTGCTTTTGTTCGTCATCCGATTCGTTATTATGAATCGGTCTGGAAGTGGCTTAATAGTTCAAGTGAAGGTGACTTGAGGACTATTTGTACTCGTTGGAACTGGCATCCTCATTACTCTGCAGCTAAGCTATTCCATCCAGACTTTGATGAGTGGATTCAAAAGATGTTAGTCCGTGAGCCTCTTTGGTATACTCGATTGATCGAGCAATACGTAGGACCAGAGGGAGGAGAGTTCTGTGATTTCATCGGTAGGACGGAAGAGCTGGCAGATGATTTCTGTTTGATGATGAGAACTTTCGGTCATGGTGATTTGGTGGAACAGCACGAGGAAGAACTAACAAACAAACAGCCAAGCAACGTCCGATCCGACAATGTTCGATGGGATCGGGGATTGCTGAGATGTGTCTACGATGCAGAGACTTCTGTGATTAGGCGATTTTATTATGATGCTGACCCCGATATGGAAACCCCTAAATTCTTCGGTAAAATGGCTGAATCTTGCGCGTCTGAGAAATGATTCTAGTTTTGGTCTTGACTTTCCCGGAGGCGATCTATAGACTCTAGCAATATTCGGGAGTTCCCGCGTCAACGGGAGGTCAGGAGATGGACGAAACTAGAAACACTTCTTCCGTTGGGGTCGCTCCTGGCCTGACCTTCGGAGGATGAATTGACCCCGGAGGTTTGACGGCCTTCGGGGTTTTTTCTGATGGGAGTAAGCCAAGCTTTACCATTCGTAAAGGAGAGAGTAATGAATTCTCATGCTACGTTTTTAGAAGAGATGGCTAGAAGAGAAGAGGAATGGGAATCGGCTTGCAAGGCTGCAGAAAGTAAGATCGAGCGGCTAAAGGTTTTGATTTTGGCTGCGAAACATCTTTTGTTGGGAGGAAGAGGACCAAAGGAACGTGGTCCAACATCGTGGGAGGATACAAGAAATAGATGGATTGCTTTAGTAAAGTTAGAAGAGATGACTGAACATTAGAACATCTTAAGGGAGAGAACAATGATCACAATTTCTGAACACGCTTGCGTTACGGATTATGAGCACGTAGAGAAGATGATCGACAGAATCTGTTGGGGTTTCTATCAACGATATGGAGGTGACTTAGACGAGATGAAGAGTGCTGCTAACGAAGCCTTTCTAGAGGCACGCCATCGCTATGATCTAGACAAAGGAGCGTTCACTACTTACGTCTGGCATTGGGTTCGTGGATATTTGCTAAAGCAAAATAATGCGAGAATGAAGTGGATCAGTAGAATGAAGCAGATAGATAGTGTGGAGGCCAGTGATGAATTAAACAGCAGATCGAGTTTCGTTCATCTTCTAGATTTGTCAGAGGATGCAGATACAGTGATTCGTATTTTGTTTAACGTTATGGAGTTGAAGGGCTTTCAAGAGGCTGGAAATGTTAGGACTTGGATTCGAGTCCAATTAGTCCAGCGTTTGGGGTGGACTGCGGAGAGGATTAAAGAGTCGTTCGGTGAGATTAGGGAGGCGTTAGGATGAAACTCACTAGGCGGAAAACAGGTTGGTGGATAAGTACAGATGACGATGAGCTGGGACCTTACGATACTAAGACTGAAGCAACCGAAGATTTGAGAGGACTAGAGAAGTTCTACAGTCGATGGTCGAAATGTTCGGGCGGTGATAGATGCAAATGCACGGGGAGAAAGTTATGATTATGAATCCGGAAGAATTGAAAGTGATCTTGGAAAAACATCAGTCTTGGTTGAATGGAGAGAAAGGAGGAAAGAGAGCAAATCTTTATGGAGCAGGTCTTTCTGGAGCAGATCTTTCTAGAGCATGTCTTCATGAAGCAAATCTTTCTAGAGCATGTCTTCATGAAGCAGATCTTTCTAGAGCAGATCTTTCTAGAGCATATCTTTATGGAGCAAATCTTTCTAGAGCATATCTTTCTAGAGCATGTCTTCATGAAGCAGATCTTTCTAGAGCAGATCTTTATGGAGCAAATCTTTCTAGAGCAGATCTTTCTAGAGCATGTCTTCATGAAGCAGATCTTTCTAAAGCATGTCTTCATGAAGCAGATCTTTCTAGAGCATGTCTTCATGAAGCAGATCTTTCTAGAGCATTTCTTTATGGAGCAAATCTTTCTAGAGCAGATCTTTCTAGAGCAAATCTTTATGGAGCAAATCTTTCTGGAGCAGATCTTTCTGGAGCAACGTTTTGTAATGCAACTATAGATGGAGCTACTTTGAGAGGGGAAGATGTAGGAGGGCCCGGTTGGATT
>Ga0114919_10000324_pt1 | contig 36218 bp, 42 predicted proteins | sample BlataG_FD_88682 | JGI IMG/M metagenome (GOLD analysis project Ga0114919, IMG submission 88682) | Deep subsurface microbial communities from Black Sea to uncover new lineages of life (NeLLi) - Black_00105 metaG | ecosystem: Environmental > Aquatic > Marine > Oceanic > Sediment | place: Atlantic... | reverse complement strand
TATGGTGCGGGGGACAGGATTCGAACCTGCGAACCCCTTCGGGACCAGACCCTAAATCTGGCGCCTTTGACCTGACTTGGCTACCCCCGCCCAGTCAGATTTCGTCACCAAAAGATAAAAACTACCACATCTTGCCCGGCTTTTCCCTGCCTAGAGCCTCGCGCTGGGCCATCCGCTCGAAGCGCGCCTGCTTCTTTGCTTCCTTGTAACAGTTCTTGCAGTACGATTTTCCCATCGTTCGCTTAGCGCATGCGCGGTGGAGCTCGGCGCCGCAACTCGAGCACTTGGTGGTCGGCGGCTCGAGAGGTTTACTGCAGGTGGGACAATCTGGCATGCGATCACCAGACCACATAGAAAATCTGAGCTTCGCTACTTAAGCTTGTGGGAAAAAGAAAAGGTTGAGAATTATTCGTTTCAGAGCTTAGCTCGTGTTCTTTGGATGAATGCTTGGTAGGCCGCGAAGAGGGTCACTAGGCCAGCAAGGATGGTCAAATAAAGGCCCCAGCTCGCTTGCCCGGTTAAGCTTGTCAAACCACCGAAGAATACCACGAACCCGGTCACCACCGAAACGCTGAGGATTGGAAAAACTAATTCTAAAGTCGGGCTTCGAATGTAACCAAGAGAAACAGCTGCGGAACTGAGCATTATCAGTGCGATGAATATTGTTAACTTGCCGCCAGCTATATCCCAGCCGCTTACGCCGAAGTACCACGGCGCTATAGCTCCGATGATAAGGAGAAGTGCCGCGATACCCAAGATGATTCCTGGGAAGTTCAAGATGTCTGCAATGGAAATGGGCTTCTTTACCACATCTTCACCTCTCTCAGATTTTTACCCGCTAACCCTTATAAACTCATTTAACCCTTCGGGAGGGCTGGTTGCTCCCGCCGGTAGAGTTGGTAGGCCACGTAAAGCCCGAACAGGCCGGCGAGGATCGTGAGATAGAGCCCCCACCCCGGCGAGGCGCGGGTGCCGAGTCCCAGCCAGTAGGCGACTGCCGCAAAGATACCGAGTAAACACCCCAGCCCTCCAATTCCAGCGTTCGACAAGGGCTTCCGCGCGTCGAGTAGTTTTATCCTTAGAAACTCGTAGTTCACGAGCGTTCCCAAGAGCAGGAGCATCCCACCGGTGAATGCGGCCGCGCCCTGCCAATGCCCGAGCGCGTTCTTGGTTTGCACATCAATGGTCTCCCATGGGGCGAAGGTGCCGATGAACATGAGTACGCACACGATGCCAAGTAAGAACTCGGGCTTAGCCGCCTCTTCCATCATTCGCCCCAACTAATCCCACTCGTTTAATTGAACGCGGATGTTTAAAAGTTTCGTCAGAGTCCTGGTCTCAGCAGTTCCTTGCTCAGGCTCGCGTAGGAATCTCCGCTGACCTGGTAGAAATTCCGAATGCGCTCGATGTCCATGAATTGACCGTCGAATGTGCCCTCGTTTGCACACGCTGCGACCACCTCGCCGATGAAAAGGGTGTGGTCACCAGTAGTGAGCTGATCCACGAGCTTGCACTCCAAGTGGGCAACGCACTCTTCAATGATCGGCGCTTGGACGATTTTTGCGGGCTTGGCCGTCAATCCGAACTCGGAGAACTTGTCGTGCATGCGCCCAGAAACCCTGCCACATTTGATTGCTTTTTCGATGATTTCAACGGTTGGGATGTTTATCACGAACTCGCGGGCGCTTGAGATGAGCTCGTGTGAGTATCGGCGAGGGGCGACGAGGATTCCCACGAGCGGAGGGTTCGCAGAGAGCGGGGTGGACCAAGCGATTGTCATTATGTTGGGCTTCTTGGTCGTGGGGTTGATGGAACTGACGAGGACGACCAGCTGCGGGTAAATCAGTCTGTACGCTCTTTGGCTAGGCACTTCCATTTTTTCCATCCCGATCACCTTGGTGCCCCGGGCGGGATTCGAACCCGCGTCACCGGCTCGAAAGGCCGACATGATTGACCGGACTACACTACCGGGGCACGTTATAGTTTTTGCTTGACGAGTTAATTAACCGTGCTGTTATTTTTTGTCAAGATGTGGTGGGCCCGAAGGGATTCGAACCCTTGACCACCCGGTTATGAGCCGGACGCTCCAACCTGGCTGAGCTACGGGCCCCGCTTCAAATTTTATTATGATCGATTAAAACGTTTGCTAAGACAAAATTAAAAGGGGGAACGTGCGAACTATTGCAAGGTGAAGGCTTGGCGTCCAAAATTCTGTCTCACGGTGATGCTGACGGCATATGCTCGGCAGCCCTTGCGAAGGCGCGTTTTCCCGAGGCCGAGGTCTGGTTCACCCGCCCGATAACTTTGCTGCGTGATCTCAACGAGATCGAGGTCGGCAACGTGGTCTACATCTTAGATATAGCGGTGAGTGAGAGCCACAAGGGGGAAATTTTTGAACGCATGCGCGAGCTGGCGCAGAAGAACGAGGTCCTCTACATCGACCACCATCCCCTCCCTCCCGACACGTTGAAAAAAGACATCCCGGCGACGCAGTTTGCCCACGAGATAGGGGCGAGCACTTCGGAAATCACCTTTCGGCTGTTTGAGTCGGACATCAACCCAGACTTGGATCGAGTCGCGTTGTGGGGCGCAATCGCCGACTACTGCGAGGAAACAGAGTTCGTGCGCGATGGGCTGAGCAAGTATGACAGACGGACGATATACATGGAGGCGGGACTGCTCAGCCAAGCGCTGGGCGAAGCGGCGGGGGATTATCACTACAAGCGCGATGTCGTGCACAAGCTAGCACAGGGCAACCCCCCGACGGAAATCCAAGAAACCGTCGACCGGGCGCTCAAAGCGACGAAGCGCGAGTGGGAAGTATGGCGTTACGTCAAGAAGCACGTCACGCGAGAGGGAAACATCGCGATTATTTACGATTTACCGTCGGGAAGCCTGGGGAAGGCGGCACTCTACGCTTTGGGAGTGACTGGTGCGGACATTGGCATTTGCACACGAAAGGATGAAGATGAAGTGGACGTGAGCATGCGACGTCGAGCCGGAGTAAAAACAGATCTGAACGAGATGCTCCGTCACATAACCGTTCGTCTCGGTGGCTCTGGTGGTGGACACGAGGGCGCAGCTGGTGCGTCGATTCCAGCCGATCTATTCGATACCTTCCTAGAGACAGTCAAGAAGGAAATCTCGCCCGTGATAAGCCGCGACTTAACACTCAAGAGATAGCTAGAGCAGCTCCACTTCGATGCCCTTCCCCGTTTCCCTCGCCTTTTGGTAAACCACCCAGTCGGTCGCGATGTCTTGGACGGCGAGACCCGTTGAGTCGAAAATTGTTATCTCTTCGCGCGAGGCACGACCCGGTTTCTTTCCCGTCACTACCTCCCCGAGATCGGCGTAGATATCACCGCGTGCGATGGCACCTTCCGAAAGGGGAACGTTTATTTCCCCGCCGTGGATGGCCTGCTCCACGTCATCGACGACAATTTTGGCACGCGTCAAGATTTGCGGGTCGAGTTCCTGCTTGCCCGGAGCATCGGCGCCAATCGCGTTGATATGCATACCCTTCGACACCCAGTCGTTCATTAGGATGGGTTTCCTAGCGGGCGTGGTGGTCACGACGACATCTGCACCCTCAACCGCTTTCCCGGTATCTCCCACGGCTTTTGCGTTGACCCCAAGTTGCTCGCCCATCTCCTCGGCGTACTGTTGTGCCTTTTCTGCAGATATGTCGTTGACTCGAACCTCCTCAATGTCGAGCACCTCTTTCAAGGCGATTAACTGAGTCCTAGCTTGAACCCCAGCCCCGACCATCGCGACGATGCGCGAGTCCCTCCGCGCTAGATACTTCGCCGCGACGGCACCACCTGCGCCCGTCCGTATGTTGGTGATCCATGTCCCGTCCATGATCGCGAGCGGGGCGCCGGTTTTTGGGTCCAAAAGCACGATGATTGCCATCACCGTGGGGAGCCCATGTTTCTTCGGGTTTAGGGGGTGTGCGTTAACGATTTTCACCCCGGCCGCGCCCTGGTCCTCCAAGTAGGCGGGCATTACCCTAAAGTCGCCATCGTAGCGGTCGAAGTAGACGTAAGACTTCGGGGGCATCTGAGCTTTGCCGATCCCCTTGGCACGAAATGCACCCTCAACAGCTTCGATTGCCTCACGCATCGAGATGAGCCCTTCAACCTCCGCTCGAGAAAGCAAAAGTACCTTCAAGCAAGCACCATTGGTCTTTGGGGGACTGAAGTTTTGAATTTTTCTGTTTAAAAAGTCAAGGCGCCGGGGAGAGGACTCGAACCTCTGACCGCTCGGTCGCTGCACGGGCACGTCGTCAACTTGATTGAGGTTCGTTCTTCATCCATGCCCGGTTTAACAGCCGAGTACTCTACCTACTGAGCTACCCCGGCGCTATCCTATTCTTTTTAGAAGAACTCTATAAGCATTTAGCAATTCTCACTTTTTCAGCCGATTGAGCATGAGTCTAAAGGTTGCTCTAAGGTTTGCTTTGTTGTCGAAACTTCTAATTATCCCCCGAAGATTTGTTTTCGAGCCACGTGATAAGCGCTTAGCCCGCTTAACCAAGAGCGGTAAAGCGCGTACGATGTTATCTACCATTGTTACATCTGCCTTCCGCGCAGTCCTAGACATCGGGTTCAGGTCAATCGCAATCACTCGCTTGCCGAGTTTCTTCAGGGCTTCAGTTCGATCGCCATCTTCAAGCGGAACGAGCACGACGTCCGCAGCCCCTATGCCCATTCGATCGATTTTTCTACGGTCGCTGTGCACTTCCTTTATTCGAGTTGAGAATTTTCGCTCGGCCCCAAGCACTTCTTTTGCCCCGTGCCTGCGGAGCCGCTTGGCTATCGCGGCTTCACGCCTCGCTGAGCCGTGGAAGAGGTTGACCTCGATTTTCGCGTTCGCGACCTTCGCCAACTCCACGATTTTAGCTGGCACGAGCGCGGCGATGTTGCCGTTCACCGAGATCACGGGGTGTTTTGCTAGCAGAAGCATCGCAGCCGCGGCCTCGGTTGCGCGGCGAGCTTGCTCGGTCGTTTGTTCGCCCAAGATGTAATCGAAGGCCTCCCCCCGGCCATGCGCGGCCAGCCCCTCTGGTACCACCAAGCCAGCCTTGAACCCTTCGACGAGCTGCTCCCGAACGCGCAAGGACTCTGCGCGGGGGTGCCGAGGTGAAACTTTACCCATGAAATCATCAATTAATTACTTTCAGCCCGCTTAAACGTGATTGCAAAAAGCTTTTTTGCAAGTGTGACGATTTCAAAAGCGATGCATATGCGCCTCTACCTCTACCCCATTGCCGTGATTCCGCTATTTTTGGCCGGGGTTGCGCTGGTGATAGCGTTTAAGGCGGGCGGGTACTTATTGCCCTTTACGGCGGTGTTGGCGGCCGCGGTGGCGTTCGTCTCGATAGCCGCGATCTTGCGGTACACGAGGCCCCCGATTCACGTCAAGCAGATTCCCGTCGAGAATTTCTCCTTCTGGGCGGACGTCGGCGAGCCCGGGGCAGAGCTGCGTCATCTCAGCCCCGATGACCTCGCGGCGGCGGCGCGCATAGCTAAAGCTGACCTCGGTTCCCTCTCCTCTAACGCGGACCTCCTCAACGCCCGTACCTCTCTGCTTTTGGGCAGGCGTGAGTTTGTGGAACTCGTTCAGGAAAAATTTGATGGACAAACGGGGCGCCTCTCACAGGATCTCCACGCTACAGTCAAAAGGTTGGGCACGGGAAAGGAACTCTCTGCGGAAGTATTGAATTTGATCGAGCAGTGCGCTTCGCAGGCGGATCGGATTGCTAACAAACTCTACGATTTCCAGCAGGGGAAGTCGGAGCTTGCTCACACCTATATGGAACCCCTGCGTCGGGCGGCCGAAAAGCTTTCTCGCGACCTAAGGCTTGTTTTCACAAACGTTTCGGACTTTGTAAAAAGCGCATCGACCGAATCCAAGAGTTCTTAGGGGATGCGTCATGGAGAATCCGCACGTCAACTTAGTATTTATCGGCCACGTCGACCACGGGAAATCCACGCTTATCGGCAGGCTTCTCGTCGAGCTTGGCGTGGTCTCGGAGAAGGAACTGAGCGAGGAGGCGGGGAGTTTCAAGTTCGCTTGGTTGGTGGATCATGAGAAGGAGGAACGCGAGCGTGGGCTGACGATCGGCGTTGCCTACCGAAAACTCGAGACTTCCAAGAATTACATCACGATAATCGACGCCCCAGGGCACCGGGACTTCGTCAAAAACATGATCACGGGTGCCAGTCAGGCTGACGCTGCGGTGCTAGTGGTCGCGGCGGATGACGGAATCATGCCCCAGACACGGGAGCACGCGGCGCTCGCCTTCACGCTGGGGGTGGGGCAGTTGCTGGTGGCGATCAACAAAATGGATCTCGTCGGTTATGATAAGGTAGTCTACGAAAAGCTGAGGAACGATTTGATTTCGCTGCTCAGTGGCATAGGCTATCGCAACGCAAGCGAGTTCCCTTACGTGCCGATCTCCGCCTTCCACGGCGAAAACCTAACAAAGACCAGCTCGAAGATGTCGTGGTATGGGGGACCGACCGCGCTTGGGGCGCTGGAGATGTTTACGGAGCCGGAGAAGCCAATCGACAAACCCCTTCGAATCCCTGTGCAGGATATCTTTTCAGTCACGGGCATTGGAACCGTGCCCATAGGACGGGTCGAAACCGGTGTGCTAAAAGTCGGCGACAGCATCGTGTTCGAGCCTCCCGGGAAGAGTGGTGAAGTTCGCTCGATCGAGATGCATCATGAATCCATGCAACGGGCCGTGCCCGGGGACAACATAGGCTTCAACGTTCGTGGTGTTTCAAAAGATGATGTAAAGCGGGGAGACGTCGTCGGACACCCTGATAAGCCACCCACGGTCGCAAGCGAGTTCACAGCAAAGATCATTGTGCTTGCGGTGCCCACCGAGCTCACCTCTGGTTTTACGCCTTTATTTCATTGCCACGCCGCGCACGTACCCGGGCGGTTTGAGGAGCTCCTCCAGAAGATCGACCCACGCACAGGTGAGGTTGTGGAGGAGAAGCCAAGTGCCCTACGAAAGGGTGATGCGGGCCTCGTCCGCGTGGTGCTGAGTAAACCCATGGTGATTGAGCGCGCCAGCGAGATCCCAGAGTTGAGTAGGTTTGCGGTTCGCCACGGGGGGCAAACGATCGCGGCGGGAATGTGCGTCGATCTTGTGCCTGCGAAGTAAACAGGTGTCTACCGTCTGAACACCTAAATCTTGGGAATCTCGGGCATGCTGAGCTTGTGGGCCATTCGCCGCTCCCGCTCGATGAAGCGATTAACATCCTCGATCTTCACACCAGCCGCATTAGCTATTGAATCCGGATCTAATCCGAGGTCGAGCCCGGCGTAGATCATGTCGAGCTTTTCGTAGGCGAGGCCGAGTTCCATTTCGTCGGTCTGCCCCCGCCAGAGACCGGCCGAGGGCACCTTCTCGATTATTCGCTTCGGCACGTTGAGGTGTGCGGCGAGCTGTCTGACCTGCGTCTTGTAAAGGCAGCCAAGTGGCATTAGATCGACCGCGCCATCTCCGTGCTTGGTGAAATAGCCCGCACGGAGTTCACTCCGGTTGCCGCTCCCAACCACGAGGCGGTTGAGCAGATTTGCATAGTAGTAGAGAATCGTCATTCGCACCCTGGGTTTGATGTTGGCTGCTGGGACGCGTGCCCTGACGCTGAAATCGAATAAGTTTTGGCGAATCCCCAATACTACCGGCGTGATGTCGACTACCCTAAATCGTGTACCTAACCTGTTCGAGAGATCGCGTGCATCGGCAACGTCCCGAGGATTCGTGACTCCCCCCTCGGGCATGCTGATCCCTAGGACATTGATTTTTCCAAAGGCCTTCTTGCATAGGGTGGCCACCACCGAGGAGTCCATCCCACCGCTGAGCCCGACCACCACACCCTCGGACCCAGCTCCCCTGACCTTTCGCTTGATGAATGCGACGAACCTGCGCTCCACGGCTGGGAGGTTTATCCTGAGTGAGCGCTTGATCAGCTTCGCGGCGTCTTTTCTGGCCATCCATTCACCTAGAATCGCTTCGGGTAGGAACCGAGCACCTTGAGCATCGCGGTCTTCGGCTTCACACTCTCGAGTGCTTCGCTCACTTTCGGATCTTTGCGGTGCCCCTCGAAGTCGATGAAGAATAGATAATCGCCGAGCACCTTCTTCGATGGGCGGGACTCGATCTTTGTCAGGTTTATGTTACGAACTGCGAACTCACCCAAGATCTCGTGGAGGATACCTGGTCTGTCCTTGGCGGTGTAAAACACGATCGAGGTCTTATCACGGCTGGTAGGTTTATTGTCTTCCTTCGCGAGGCATAGGAAGCGGGTGATGTTGAGCTCGCCTGACTGGATATCCTCGCCAAGTACCTTCAGCTTGTAGAGGTCCGCGAGCGCTTTTGGTCCGATCGCCGCCATGTGGGGCTGCTTGAGTTTGTCCACCTGCTCCGCAGCTTTGGCGGTACTCGTCATCTCGATGCGTTCTGCTTTTGGCAAGTTCTTTCGCAGGAACTCGCGGCTCTGGGCCAGCGCTTGAGGGTGAGAGAGCACTTGGGTGATTTCCCCGAGCTTCGCTCCTGGCACCCCGAGCAAGGAGTGCGAGATAGGAACGACGATTTCGGCTTGGACCTTGACATCGGTCCACGCGAGCGCATCGAGCGCCTCCCCTACGGAACCTTCCCGTAAGCTCTCGATTGGAATGACGCCTACCTGCACATCACCGCGCGCCACGGCTTCAGCGACACTCGTGATCATGGAATAGGGCACCACCTCAACTTTCTCCCCGAACTGGGAGCGTGCGGCAAGCTCAGCGTACGTGCCCCTGGGCCCGAGGACTCCCACCCTCACGTTTTGCCCTCCTCAAATAGTTCATACATTCTTTCGTAGGCATTTTTGACTTCGGCAGATTTCCATGGAGCTAGGGTCTCTTTGAAGATCGCTCTAAGGCTTTTTACATTGCCAGCCGAGAAGGCGACGTCCAGCGAGCGGCAGGCCTCTAGGAGCGAGCTTCGCACGACCCGCGCGTACCTGTTGTGCACCTGAATCTCGCCGTAGAGCTCGGGGTTTCCCGCGAGCACGGTTTTAGCCAGATCGAGCAATGTCGCGAACATCGGGGTACGGAGTTTCTCCGCTCGTTTAAGCTCTTTCATCGACTTGAACGCGTTGAGGTAGGCGAGGAGCACGAAGTGAGTCATACACTGAATTATCGCCATCAAACGGTCGTGATCCTCCGCTTCCATCTCGGTGACCCGGGCTCCCAGCTCGAGCAGGCGGTGCTTGAGCGCGGCGTAGCGCTTCCCGGGCTTCACAGGTATCGCCACGAAATCCTTCCCCTTGACGCTCGTTGCCCCCGGGCCGAAGAGCGGGTGGAGCGATACGAGCTCGACTTTAGCTTCTATAGTTTGCATGGCCTCGATGACATCGCTCTTAACAGAGGAGACATCGGCGAGTAGCGTCCCCCGCTGTACCTGCCCAGCGAGTGATTTGATGACATCAGGGGTTTTGGAGATGGGCACGGCGACTAGCACGAGTTCGGCCTCCGCGGCAGCCTCGGGGACCGACCTAAAGTTCACGCCAAATTCCGTGGCCACCCGCTCAGCCTTGGCGGCGATGGCATCCGCGAGCACCACCTCACCCAAGTTCTGCTTTGCGAAGCTGACCAACCATCGTCCCATCGCGCCCGTACCGATAATAGCGACTTTCACATGCTTTCCCCCCTCAACTGCCGTTTCGCTGCTGCATCCATAACTTTAATGGGCGCCCGCTTACCCGTCCAAATCTCGAACGCCAGCGCACCTTGGTGCACGAGCATGCCCAGCCCGTCGATGGTCCTTCCTCCCGCCCGCCTCGCCTCTCGCAGCAGCCTTGTACGGAGAGGCTTGTACACGATATCGTTGACGATGAGTCCGCGATGCATCATGCTCGCACTCACGAGGGTTTGGTTGGCCCTGGGGTACATACCCACTGATGTGGCGTTGATGAGGGCATCCGCATTTTTCAAAGCCTCGGTGAGTTCGGCACGGGCTAGGGAAATCACTTCTACGTTTATCCCCAGCTTTTGCTCGATCGTCGACGCAAGCGCTCGCGCCTTCGGGACGGTGCGATTAGCGATTGTGAGCCTCGCGCCAGCACTAGCTAGGGAAAACGCGATGGCGCGGGCGGCCCCCCCTGCGCCCAAGAGCACCACTTCTTTCCCCTTGATGGGACCGATTTTTCCCTTAAGCGCTCGAAGGGCACCCTCCCCGTCGGTGTTAAACCCGATGAGCTTTCCCCGATCGTTCTTGACCGTGTTGACCGCGCCAACCAAGCTCGCGGACTCGTCAAGCTCATCGAGTAGACCGACGATGTCGATTTTGTGGGGGATGGTAATGTTAAACCCTGCTATGCCCAGCGCCCTAATGCCCCCGATAGCCTCGGGCAGAAATCGCTCGGGCACGCGGAGCGCCACATAGGCACAATTGAGCCCAAGCGCTCGGAAGGCAGCGTTATGTATGGCTGGCGAGAGGCTCTGCTCAACTGGGTCTCCGATAAGAGCGAAGAGTTTGACTTTTGTCAGGTTCATGGTCATCTTCCCTTAGAGATCAACTCGCTTAGCAGACGTTTCATCGTTGCGACATCGAACTGTCCGGGCGCGGTTGCCTCACCAGCAGCTGCGTAGACTATGGGTGAGCCGAATACTGGCGCGGCAATACGCGTTATCCTGCCTGCGTCACCCATCGCGAATGCTATGAGGGGCACCGCTACTTCATCCTGCACTTGGGCTAGGAAATCGAGGATGCGAAGCGCGTCCTTCCTATCCCCTGCAAAAGTCACGATTTTCGCGAGGTCGCACCCAGCTCCCACTAAACGCTTTGCCATGTCGGTTAGCACCTCGATGGAGGGGGTCAGGGAAAAATCGTGATGGGACATCAGCACCGCGATGCCGGATTTCTTGGCCTGTGACATCACTCGCTCGCGCAGGGGCTCTGGGGTCGAGAACTCGATGTCGATGCAGGAGACTCCTCGCGCGATGCCTTGGAGCAGCACCTCGACGCGTTTATTTTCATCTCCCTTGAAGCAGCCTCCCTCACGCTCCGGGCGGTTCGTCAGGATCACTGGCACTTTGACGGGTAGCAGTTTCTCCCAGCCGGTGGAATCGTGTAGTCCGTCGATGCGAAGCTCGATTAAATCAGCGCCTTGATTGATTGCCCTAGCTACACTTGCGCGCATTGTTTCGATATTTTGGCCAATTACTGCCCCACAGACGGCGGGCGTTCGTAGCTCATGCTTGCCGAGTTTAAACGTCTTCAAGGAGTTTACACCTCTGTTAATTGGTTGACACCCCTATCAACTCAAATGAAGGTTCGGTTGAGACTTCACAGCTGTGCTTCGCAGCCGTGCACTCTTCACACGTGTGCACAGTTGATACCCCTGTCAACTACCTTTCGACGACGGTTTCCTCTACCTTGACGCCGAAGTGTCGTCCGGCCCGCTCGATGTGAAGGAGTACCTCATCGCCGGGCTTGAGTTTCGCCACAGAAATTGGTTTTCCGTCCTTTGCAACTAGGTTTATCGTTTCAGCATTCTGGAGCAACGTTTTGAATTTTTCTCCCTCGCGTTCGGTTTCGACGAGCAGCAGCGGGCGGCGCTCTATCTTCACTCGCCCCACCACACCTGTGCGGGCTTCACCCTTTGCGTTAACAATTAGCACATCATCTCCAGCCCCGAGCTCCGACATGTACTTCGTCTTCCCTCCGGGTAATCGGATGTAAGCGTGAATCGCTCCGGCGTTCACGCGGAAGGGCCTAGGCTCAACGAATTCGCTCGGCAGCGTCTCGGCGTGCACGAGGAACATGCCCCCCGCTTGGCTTCCCACGAGCATCCCCTCGCCCATGGTCATTAGGGAGGTTGTGTCCACGCAGGCCCGGTCACCCATGCCCACGGGTCGGACCTCGGTCACCTTGGTCGGGACGAGCTCAAGTTTTTCCGCCCTGAGACTCTCGAAGGTTTCACGCACTTTTCGAACCTCCTCCACGCCCTGTTCTCTCGCATCAAGCAGTACACCGGCCGCCCCAACCTCGAGGGTTTCAACCGCGACCTTCGCTTCACTTGCATCCTTTACCCCAGCTAGAACCTTAACTTCGGCGCGCTGAAGTTCTGCGATCAAGTTCTCGAGTGGGATGACCTTCCAATCAGGTGTCACCGCGATGAGGAAGTCGGCAGCTTTTCCGACTTTGACTGCAGCGCGCTCGAGTTCCTTGCTCGATATCTCCACGAGTGTTGCGACTTTTCTGCTCTGCTCGCGTAGTTTCTCAATTTGTTTAAGCACTCGCCCTACTTCGTCCACGCTTCGGGCGCTCAGCACCACCACGCTCACACCAGGACCCGGCTCGCTCACCGCGATGGAAATAGCTCCTAGCTTTAGCACTTCTTGAACATCCTCCGGCTTAACTAAGACAACATTTGCACCGGCATCAACAGCGGCCTGAGTAAATGACTTTCGTTTTTCCCAAGGCTCTTCCCAGTCAGCCTTGACCCACAGCAACTTCTGCAATTCTGTTCACCGCTTGAGTTCGCGCATTGCTCGCCCGACCGAGACCCCTTCATGCACGATCCGCGATAGCGCCTGGGTCATGGCAGTGGGATTTCGATGTTGGAAGACGTTGCGCCCTATCGAAACGCCTATCGCACCAGTCTTGATTGCCTCTTCCGCCATCTTGAACACGTCCCGCGGGGTCGCCATCTTTGGTCCACCCGCAATCACCACCGGCACAGGGCAGCCTCGGATGACCTTTTGGAAAGTGTTGATATTTCCGGTATAAACTGTCTTGATTATATCTGCCCCTAGTTCTGCTCCGACCCGCGCCGCGTGAGCAACTAACTCCGGGTCGTGCTGATTTTTTATCTTGGGTCCCCGCGGGTACATCATCGCAAACAACGGCATGCCCCACGCTGCGCAAATCTCGGCGGTTTCACCAAGCGCTTGGAGTTGTTCCGGCTCGTTCTCCGCACCCACATTCACGTGCACCGAGACGGCATCCGCACCCAGGCTGATTGCTTCCTCCACAGTGGCCACTGGGACCTTGCTATGAGGGTCAGGTCCAAGCGAGGTGCTCCCCGAGAGGTGGATGATCAGCCCGAGATCCTTCCCGTATCCTCGGTGCCCGGCGCGAATGATGCCCTTGTGGAGAACTACGGCGTTAGCCCCACCGGCAGCGATTTTGTTTATGATCGAAGTCATATCCTCGAGACCGGCGATTGGCCCCATGCTCAGCCCGTGGTCCATAGGCACGATCACCGTCCGCTTCGTTTTTCGGTCGATTATACGCTCAAGCCTGATGCGCTTTCCCATCTCAGACAATTACACCACCCTGTAGGTGATATGGGGCACCCACATTAAAAGTTGTGCCAAAAGGTGGAGATTTGGCAAGGGATTGGGTACGGCCGCTTGGTAGTGAACTACTCCACAATCAAGTACGGAGCTTCCGGAGTCGTACCACAAGTGAAACTATCAAGCAAATTCTGTCTCACCGCGCTAAAGTTAACGAACCTTAAAGATTAAATTTTAACTTTTTTTTATAATAATTGCATCTTCGACCTCAACTAGACCCCATCCGAGCAAGCTGAGTCACCCAAATCAGCAAACAGAACCACGTAATGGCATTCGATTCGCTAAAACTCTGCTTAAATCGCCCGATTTTTGGGCGTGGAAAATGGACACTTTATTGGGTCAAAAGGGGTCGTGGGCTCTCAAGTCCAAACATTGTTTTCTCGGATCTTTGAAAGTCAGATGCTTACCCTTAATAATAAAAGGAATTCTTCAGCTCTTCTTTCCACAATATTCTTCTGCCTCTGCCTCCATTTTCCCAAGTCTGGTGTAGTAATCTGGAAATTCATTCAAGTGGGCAAGAGCAATTTTTCCAGTCATTATTAGATCATCATTCGTAACGTTAGTTTTGGGATCTTTCAATCCGTGTTCTAATTCTACATCTAGTCCCATTCTAAACTGCTCTACATCAAAGTTTTTCCAATTAATCCCTAATGCTTCACCAATTTTCTTAGCTTCTTCGGTTGAAAAACGCTTTTTAGGTTCCATTTTAGTCTCCTTTTAAAATTAACCTTTTACTCATTAAAAATTTGCTGTTCTTTACATTATAAATATTTTATTAAAATTTATTTAAGGATAATCACTCTCTCATTTGCAAATCCCAGAAAAGACAACCGAACCAAGGAGTTTAACCTTAAAGGTTCATTAACTAAAGTTAAAACTCTTAAGGATCGATTGTGTAGCGGGAACTCTTGTGGCATTGTTGAAAATCAAACCATCGAAGCTGGCGGGTGAAGTTAGAGCGCCGCCTTCGAAGAGTTACACCCATCGCGCGTTCATGGTCTCGTTGCTCGCGAGGGGTGAGAGTAAGGTCATCAACCCGCTTTTGAGCTTTGACACCGAGGCGACGGTTGAAGCGGCTAGGACGTTCGGGGCGGAGGTCGGTCAAGAGAATGACGTTTGGCGGGTTTTGGGTACTGGGGGTGAACTCAAACCTCGCTCCGACCTGATTGATGTCCGCAACTCGGGCACGACCCTACGTTTGATGGGTGCGATCGCTGCACTCTCGCCAAAACCCGTGCGCCTGACCGGCGATGAGTCGATCCTCAAGCGCCCGATGGGTCCCCTCATCGATGCCTTGGCGCAGCTCGGGGCGAAGGCGAGGTGCGAGGGGGCCCGAGGTAGACCGCCCGTGGTCGTCGGGGGCGGGCTGGATGGGGGAGAAGTCGAGATCACAGGCGCGATAAGCTCCCAGTTCATCTCGGCGCTGTTGCTCGTGTGCCCGTACGCTCGGGAGGATGTCGAGCTTCGCGTGACCGAGGAGCTCCGTTCTAAACCTTACATCGAGATCACCCTAGAGCTGCTTGATATGGCGGGGGCGAGAATCAAGCGCAGCCGTGACCTCACGGAGTTTAAAATCCCCGGCGGGCAAGTTTTCAGGGCAATGGATCTTGAGATCCCCGGTGATTTCTCATCTGCAGCATTCCTGCTCGTAGCAGCAGCGCTGGCGGGAGACGTCGTGCGCGTGAATAATCTCGATGTTCGCAGCGTGCAGGGTGACAAGCGGATCGTTGCCATGCTTCGGGAGTTCGGGGCTGATGTGAAGGTAAAAGGTAAGGTAGTTGAAGTTTCGGGTGCCGAGCGACTCTCGGGCATCGAAGCCGACTGCGGCGATAACCCGGATCTGGTGCCCGCGTTGGCTGTGCTCGGCTCGCTAGCAGATGGCAGAACCAGGCTCACTAATATCCCCCACCTTCGCTACAAAGAGACGGACCGTCTTCGCGTTCTCAGGGTTGAGTTGAATAAGTTGGGTGCAAAGGTGGAGGAGCTGCCGGGTGAGCTCCGCATCAAGGGAGTGGAGCGACTCAAGGGTACGAGCCTGTACTCCTACGGCGACCACCGAATGGCCCTGGCCCTCGCGGTCGCTGGCTTGGTCGCGCGTGGGGAGACGGTCGTTGAGGGTGCTGAAAGCATACCAGTTTCTTATCCTGGTTTTGTCGAGGACATGCGGAAACTCGGGGCTAAGATTGAACTCATTAAATGACATGCCTATATCACCCTAGCGAAGGGTTTATAGAAACCACCTCGGGAAAACCACGCTTTTCAAAACGTGGATGAGAGTAGTGAATATTTTCGGTGACGCCTTGCCAATAGCTGTGCTAAAAATGTTATCTTCGTATGCAATTGAGCGATGTTAATGCCCCTTTATAAGCTTTATAAATTACTTTCGCCCGCCTCTCCCCCAAAGTCGTTTAAACGTCATTGTAGAGCCACAGTCGGTGAGAAAAGTGATGGCCGTCTGTGGATTGGAATTCGATTTATTAAAACTTCATGTTCATGACAAGGATAGGGACCCATGCCGTTCTTGGATTCGCACACATGGCACGCATCTCCAAAAAATCATCTCCTCGCTAATCGGTGAGATACAATCCAAGAAAGATCTACCGAAAAGAGCGTTGGCAAAAGAACTTTCTAATAAGATTGGTTGTAGCGAAAGTAGTTGCATAAAGTATCTTTACGGTAAGAAATGGGTCCCGCTAATCTTCATAGATGCTTTGTTGCAAACTTATCGAGAGGGATTAGCAGCCCCTGCACCTGAAATTGAAGATAAAAAGAAAGCGATGCAATCGTCCTTTGAGTGGTTAAAGGTTGGAGCGCGAAATTCTAGGCTGATAAAAGCCGTGAAGTTCTTAACACCAGAGCTATGTAAAATCGCTGGTGCATACGCGGCCGATGGAACTGTCAGCAAAGATTACATAATCGAACTCAGCGATAAAGATAGACGGGCCGTAGATGCGTTTGCCGCTTGGTTAGAAAATACATTTAAAGTTCAAGTAAGGGTGAAATTTTCCGATAAAAACAACTCTTGGAAAATTGTCTTTTGCAACAAGGTGATTGCTCGATATTTAAACGTGTTTTTTGGATTTCCATACGGGGAAAAGACGGGGATAGTCGAAGAACCTGAGAGTATCAAAAGATTGCCTCAAAAATATCGCCGAGCATTTGCTTGTGGGGTCATGACTTTTGATGGTTCAATAGATACGCGTGGAAAAGTGAGGATTGAACTCAAGAGTCGAAAACTCCGAGATACCATTGTAGCGATAGCTAAAAATGATGGTTTGTTTTTCTGTATCTGCGAAAATAAAAAAAGAGGTCACTTCTCCGCTTCGTCTCCTTTGATAAAAGGCATGAGAGCACAGACGGGATGGCTAGCTTATTTCGAGGAAGGGACAGAAAAGTGGTTCAGAGCTAAAGATTTCCTATTCGGTTTCAGGCATCACGTTAACAACTTTGAGCAGGCCTTGTCGATGTTCGATAGGGCTTATGGATTTCAACCCACGACGAAAATCACTATAAGCGATGGGGTAAAAATAGCCGGAGCGCTCAAAGTCTTCAAGACAAAAGACTTCATGGAAAAAGCTTCGAATAGTATAACAAGTGTTACTGCACTGGAATGTTTGAAAATGCTCCGAATGGCTTATGTAGTGCAAACGTTGAACAATCTGACTTTAGATGCTTTTGTTGAACTGGTAAAATATCCAACGAACAAATGCACGGTGACATTTGAACGGCCTTTTGGTGAAAAATTTATCCATGAGCTAATGAGGGTTACAGGTTGCAAGACTTTCCCAGAGCTTGCGAGTAAATTAGGGGTCCCGAAAACCTCTTTATGGTACTGGTTAAGCAAAAATGGTGGGGTACCAATTAAAAAGTTGGATGAGTTCTCGGCACTCATCGGATGGAATCGCAAAATGGTGATAATGGGCATTCGGTCGATTAAGGCCAAAGGGAACATCTTTAGGTATAACCCCAATATTCTTTCATGGAAAATTCCATATCGTCCGTTAGACTAAATGTAAGAGGGAAAAAATGTCCGGAAATTCATTCGGGCGGATGTTCCGCATAACAACGTTTGGCGAAAGTCATGGGCAGGCAGTTGGAGTAGTGGTCGATGGGGTGCCTGCAGGGTTGGAACTCTCAGAAAAAGATGTTCAAGTGGAACTCGACCGAAGACGTCCCGGCACAAGCAGGATTGTAACCCCAAGAGCGGAGCCGGACAAGGTTGAGATCCTCTCAGGAGTATTCCAGGGAAAGACCCTCGGTACCCCAATTGCGATGGTAGTGAAAAATGTGGCTTTTGAGGATGAGCCCTACGAGGTGATTAAAGACTTGCCGCGCCCAGGGCACGCTGACATAACGTATTTGCTAAAGTACGGTCATGTTGATTACAGGGGCGGAGGCAGGGCGAGCGGAAGGGAAACTGTTTCCAGAGTTGCCGCTGGGGCGATCGCGAAGAAACTTCTGAAAAGCGTTGGGATTAGAGTGCTAGCTCATACCATCGAAGTTGCAGGAATTGGGGTTGATCTCGACAAAATAAGTTTGGATGCTGTTCAAAAGGCTGACGAAAATCTGATACGGTGTGCAGACCAAAGCGCCGCGAAAAAAATGGTAGAAGCGATCAAAAAAGCACAGGAAGAGGGAGATAGCGTGGGGGGGGTGGTTGAAGTGATTGTCATGGGGGTTCCGGAAGGGTTAGGGGAGACTGTTTTTGACAAGCTAGACGCGGATATAGCTAAGGCTTTGATGAGCATTGGTGCGGTCAAGGGAGTCGAAATCGGGGCGGGTTTTGGGATGGCAAGAATGAGGGGCTCCGAGGCGGTTGACCAGTTTACAGTTGATCCCAAAACTAAGAAAATCATGACGCTCACGAACAACGCTGGTGGCATCCTTGGGGGTATTTCCACCGGCATGCCGATAATCGCAAGAATCGCGGTCAAACCGACATCCTCAATCAGCAAACCACTTACTACAGTCAACTTAAAGACGATGAAGGAAGCCACGATCCGCGTCAAGGGAAAACACGATCCATGCATCTGCCCGCGCATCGTGCCCGTAATCGAGGCGATGCTGGCGCTGGTGCTTGCAGATCATATGCTGCGCGCGGGAAAAGTTGATTCGAGCCGCTTCAAGTGAGTTTCACAGGGGTGTGAAGTTGGTAGAGCACCGTGGGGTTGCGTCGGCGTGTGGCTCTGCTACCGTCGTCAACGCGATAGCCACAGGCAAGGGCGCAGCTTTCGGGGTCGAGCTTCGGGTTCGAGCGAATTCCGAGTTAACCAAAAGGCCCGGGGAAATCGTCGGGCGGGTGGCCGATGATCCATCCGAAAGCGCTCGGTTGATTGAGATATGCGCGCGAAAGGTCCTCGAGCATTTCGGGCTTGAGCAAACCTACGGCGCACGGGTGCAGACGAGATCCATGGTCCCGATTGCCGTGGGTCTGTCGAGCAGCTCTGCCGCCGCGAACGCCGCAGTACTCGCTACCTTCGCGGCGTTGGATAAGAAACCAAAGCCAAAACTTGTGCTGAATTTAGGCATCGATGCCGCATTCGAAGCTGACGTCACCGTCACCGGTGCCTTCGACGATGCAGCGGCTTCATTTTTCGGCAGCGGTGTGGTAACGGATAACACCAAACGGTGTGTGCTTCGGCGGTTCAAATTAGACCCCAAGCTCGCGGTGCTCATTTACACGCCCCCGATGAAATTCCACACCTCGCGGATAAACATGGCCAAGATCAAACCACTTCGGAGGGGCGTCGAAGTCGTGCACGATCAGGCCGCACGTGGGAATGTCTTCGGTGCCCTGACGCTAAATGGGCTACTTTACTCGGGCGCACTCGGCTACGATCCAACAATAGCGCTAGATGCATTAGCCGCGGGTGCACTAGCGGCTGGCCTTACGGGCACGGGCCCAGCGGTGGTAGCAATAGCTAAACCCGGTAGGGTCAAAGATATAAAGAAGGCTTGGCGAGGGAGGCCCGGGGTAATAATCGCCACCAAGCCAGCCATCAAGGGCGCCCGAATCGAGGGGAACCAATGAGTGAGAAAAGGCTACAGGTGTTCAGACGGGAGATAGACAAAATTGATGAGCAAGTTGTGGCTTTGCTCGGGCAGCGGCTGAAGCTCGCCGATGACCTAGTGAAGCTTAAACGGAAGCTCAAGCTAGGGATCCTGGACGAGGCCAGGGAACGGGCGGTCGTTAGCCGCGCTCGAAAGAAGGCGAAGAGCGTGGGATTGGACCCGGCGTTCATCGAGAGCATGATGCGATTAGTGATCGCGCACATGGCCGGGGCGGAACGTGAGCGCGTGGGTGGTGCCGAGGTGTGGGTAAAGGTTCAGAGGGCGTTCGCGGATTTTCCAGCCCAGCTAAGCGTTGCGCGGGTGCTGTTCAAGTACGGACTCCGCGTGCGGGAGGATGGGGGAGTAGCGTGCGGCGATATCCGGATTTCAGCTGTCCAGATAGCGCAGGAGGCAGGCGTTGATCGGCGTGCGGTCGAAGCCACCACCCAGACAATTTTGAAAAATGAGGAGCTGCGCAGGATATTTGAAAACCTCGAGCCCATAGCATACCTGAAGGGCGTGGCGCAGCAGCTCGGGCTGGGAGTGATCGAGATTCTGCCAAAGGATGCGGCCAAACACGGTATCATAAGCGAGGTGACGGGCGCCATCTCGCGCTTCGGGATAAGCATTCGTCAGGCGGTTGCGGACGACCCCCACTTCATCGTGCAGCCAAAGCTCACCTTGATCACCGACAAGCCCGTTCGGGGGAAGGTCATCGAGGCGTTGAGGAAGCTCCCGAGCGTGCAGAGCGTCATAGTCTATTGATGACACCGCGCTTTTTTTCATTTCGAACCGGAAAAGTCTGGGTTATCGAAAGAGCCGTTGGGAAATGGGTTTCGCCGACAAAGCCGCTGTCCCTAAGCTCAAAACCTGACGAGCTGCGCATGCGGCACATTTTGGATCCTGAGGACGTTTGCACGCTCTATGATGCCAACCTTGATCGCGTGCCTCACGATCGAACCCACGAGGTTTGCTATAGTGGCCTCGCGCAGCGCGGCTATGCACTCCTTGACGCTTGCCTCGGTGCCCCGATAAAATGATTCATTGACCTCGAGCCTAAGCTCCCCCTGCTTAAATTTCTTCCCGAGGAGCTCTGGGTCGCAGACGATGACGAGCACCTCGCTCTGTGTTCGGATTACACGGAGGAAGGGCAAGGTTAAACACTCCTCATCGATGCCCTAGCGCCACACGCTTCGCACCGGAGCACGTAGACACGCTCGTGCCGCTCGAGCCGCGTGTCGGGCTTCCCGCACTCCCGACAGAGCACGAACTCCTCAGCGTAGCGCCGGACGCGATCGTCCACGGTAGTCTTGAAAAATTTCCCTTGGAAGACGGCTTGGGTTCCCTCGAGGTTGCCGGCCGCTCCCAGTTCTCGGAGGAGATATTTTATGAGGTGTTCTGGCTCGCGGTTGAGGGCGCTCGCGATGCTCCGGAAGTTCCGAAGAATCGTGCGGTTTCCAATGGTCGACACCTCTGCCTCGGGAATCTGAAAGCGGGAGCTCTCGAAAACCGCCTTGGGGATCTGTTTGAGGGCGCGGTCGAGCAGTTTTCCGTAGTCTTCGCTCATCCCAATCGCCTGAACCTGCCTGCGCGGGGCTCGAATATTTCGCCATCCACTATTAGCACGCGGAGGGCATCCTCAACTTCGGTTTGATGAAGGTCAAGTTCCACCGCCATGTCCGTGGGTGCCACCCCCTCCCCACTGTCGAGCTTCTCGATCGCGAGGATTACGCGCTTTTTAGTTTCATCGGGCACTTCGGGCAACGGGGGTGCCTCCACCTCATCTATGGTTTCAACGGTTGGTCCCGTCTCCGGAGTCCCCGGGGGGAGCTCTACCTGCAGCTGCCGTGGCCCAAGCTTTGCTTCCTGCTTCGGTTGCGGTCGTACTCCCTCCGCTAGGGCCCGCCTCCGTGCGCGTAGGATCTCGAGCTCTCGCACGAGTTCCCAGTTAGGATCTTCAACACGAAGGATGAGCTCGGGAACGAGGTAGACTTCCCCCTCGAACTCCCGTACGCGCCCCACCACATCGATGAGGTTCCCCATCTCGAACCTCGCAAGCTCGGGCACGCCCTCCCGCCAAGCTCGAAGGCTTATAGTTTCGCTCCCATCATCGAGGCGGAGCGTAGCATAACCCTGGTCATCCCTTACAAATTTATCCACGATTGTTCCCAGCACCCGCGCGCGGGGGATGTGCTGGTCCCAAGGGGTGAGCAAGTAGCTGGGCTCGGTGCCCTCTGGTGAGCGGACGTACCGGCCCCGTACCAAGTCCTCAATTTTTAATTTATATGCCGTTGAACGCATTTTACCAATTAATATTTGGTGCAAATACCTAAAGAACCTTCTGTGGTGTTGGACATGTTCGAGTTAAAAGGCGCGTTCGGTAAGCGCGTCGTGGGTGTGGTTGGGGGGAGAGCTAACGTGGGTGATGTCGACGAATTCTTGGGGAAACTTGCAAAGGCAGACAGGGAAAATCGGACCACCAGCCAAGCTTTCGACGCTTCGAGCGTAGCTGGCAAAGAGCACTTGGTGCACGCAGCCCACCTTGCCCTTGCCGCTCATGCTGCGAAAAGGAACTTCGCTAGCTCGTTGAATATCGAACTCGTCTGTTGGGCAGCTGCAGAGCGACAGATTGCGCGCGCGTTTGAGAAGGTCGGCGTGCACAAAGGTAGCAAAGGCTTGGCAATTCTAGCTTTGGGGGGCTCGCGCGCGCAAGTGAGACGGGCGTTGGTCAGCATTTGCCGCGAGCTGGGCATCGAGCGGGACGATGGCGTGTTCGGGCTGACGCGCGAGAAGGTTTCAAAGCTGTGCAAAGTCTTCTCGATATCAAAGGATGGACTGAAAATTGCGCCGATTCAAAAACTCGTGCTCGAGCGGGTAGCTCTCTTAGCCCTAGAGAGATAGGCCTTACTTGAGGAGCCCTTCGAACGCCTCATCCTTGGCCACCCTCGCAACTTTTGCACATGTGGGCATGATCGGCTTCTCCGAGGTCACGAGGTTGCCCTCGTCATTGATTGACGCGTATTTGGCTTTCAGGGGGTCCTTCGCCTCGACCGCGATGCAGAGGAGCTCGGCTTCGATCCCGGCGTAAACGTAGTAGTAATGTTTGCCCTGAAAGTTGTAGTAGAACAGCCACCCCTGAGTGCGCGCGACATTCACCACATCTTCGAGGTCCTTGCACCACACGATCTTCATCTCTTTCCCCCCGCGGTTGCCTTCTTCACCTTTTGGACACCGCGCCTAGAACCTCGCACGATAAGCGAATCACCGACACGAATTCGGACGCGCTTGCTCGGATCGAACATGTAGCGCTCGCCCCGCTTTATCATCAGCACGTATACCCCCATGGTCGTCCATAGGTTGAGTTCCTTCAGGGATTTGTCCACAAAATCTGATCGCTTTGAGACATCCGCCCTCCCTATTTGCTCATCGGCTTCGGCTAGGGCTCGGGCGAACACGGGGTGTAGCTCCATCCTGCGGAGCACGATGTCGGCGATTGAGTCGGCGGCATCGGAAATCCGTTCCATGGACCGGATTATCTGCAGCAAGCCGTTGAGCCCTGCGATGTTCCGCTCCTCTTTTGCAGCCTTTAGCGTGGCGAGCGAGAGCTTGTAAGTGAGCTTGTCAAACTTCTCATCGATCTTCCTAACCTCTTCGGCTATCTCGCGGGACCCGAGCAGGATCGCGGAGTAGGCCATGTCGACCATCACGCTGCTTAGGTCGCGCATCTCCGCGAGCGCATTTCGGATGGGGGCCAACCCCTCCCTCGACACCCAAGCTTCCTTGCGCGCTCCGGCCATCTTACATAGGATTGCGATGCTATCCGGGGGCCCCTTCACGATGAGCGAATCACCAGCGCGCGCCTCGGTATTCCTGAGAGGAGGAACTATCCAAGATTTTCCCCGTTTTATGGCGAAGGTCCAGACGCCTATGTCCGAGGGCAACTTGAGGTCGTAAAATCTTTTGCCGACGAGTATAGAATCCTTGCTTACCTCAACCCAAGCGATTTTTTCATCGGCCATTCGGAGGGCATCGCGTACCACGGGATGAATGTCGATTCCTATCCGAACCAAGTCGGCGATATCGCCCGTAGCGTTCGAGATCGCCTCCGCCGCACCCGCAACCTGCAGGATGCCAGTTATTTTTCGTGCTTCGTGAACGTTTCGCGTCACCACCGCGGCGATCGTTCGAATGTGATACATGAGCCCATCCATCCGCGTCTCGAGTTCATGCACACGGTCCGCAAGCTCATCGTTCTCGAAGAGCACCGCCGCGTACGCGAGATCTATCATAAGGTCTGAAACATCCTTCATCTCGGTCAAGAGCTCCCGCACGCTTCTGGGTCTAAACGATTTAGCCATCTTCCTACACTCCCACTATCTTTATCGCTATCAATAAACACGTTACGCCTAGCACGTCGCCAATTGCCGTTACGATGGGTATCACCACGTTGTCCGGATCCAAGCCTCCTTTGAACGAAACGAACGCCGACGCAATAGTTACGAACATCAGGGCGGCGCTCAACGTCATCCCCGCGATGAAGAACGCAAGCGCTAGGGAAAGCGAACGGGCGACGGGTATGCCGGACAAGTATGCTATTGCGAAAAATAGCACGCTGAAGAGTGAGAAGATTGCGAAGCTCATCAGCGCCGAGGCGGACACATTCATCCGTAACACACGCTGTCCCCTCAGCCTCGGCTCCAAGGTACCTAGGTGAAGCGCGGAGGTGAGCCTGGCCCCCAAGATGCTCCCGATATTTCCCCCCATTCCATTTATCGGTGGGATCATCGCTAGGATCAGAGGCAGCTCAGCGATTTCCGCGATGCTTGAGTTTAGCATGTACCCAGCAGCAAGCGCTATGAGGATGCAAGCCATGAGAATGGGGTAGCTCTCGAGTATTATTCGTTTGATACCGTAAACGACCATTTTTTACACCACCAAAAGGACGGCCAAGTAAATGCAAGCGATGGTCACGAAGTCGCCAATTGACGCCATGGTCGGACTTGTCACATTATCCGGATCCCAGCCGCGCGCGTAGGATATAATTGCCACCAACACGGTGAGGAAGGCGAGGATCAGGGCCGAGAGAAAACCTGCGAGGACAGCTATCGCCATGAGTTCGAGCACCCCAATTGTTGGGGCACCCGTCAACACATTCACCCCGAATGCGAAGACTCCTATAGTAGCAGAGGCAATCAAGCTGAGGATGAGCGAAGATGCCAAGTTAACTTTAATCTCGGTGGACATCGCCAAGCGGGGCTTGATCAAACCAGCGTTGAGCCCAGTGCCGAGGCGAGAGGCCAAGGCGCCGTTGATGTTACCACGGAGGCCTAGCAAAGGCGGTACCATCACGATTAGCCCGGGTAGAATGGTCGTAAAGTACTCCTGCATCCCCTCGAATACCTTGCCGGCGCCGAGCTCGATGAGGGCACATAGGAACAAAATCGATAGCCCTTGAACTACAATGGCGTGAATGTTCACCTCGCGGGCCATAACCTCCACCCGAAAGCCCTTGGCTGCATTCATATATACCTTTTAAAAGGGCAAACTTTGGCTTCATCGGAATCGTTTATGGTGCGGTATTAAGGGTTTGAACCTAGATTTCGTGTCTGTTTTTGATTAAGCATATCTTAGTCCACGTCAAATTTATATGGGGATTTAACGAGGGCTAAATGCTCCGGGAACATTGCTCGGAAGCAAAAGAAGGTGAGGGGATGAAATTTTCTGTCAAACGGGAAAGGTGGTATATCTCGTCGATTTTATATTGCACATTCAGAATGAAAATGTCCCCCTCCCAAAAAACCTCATTTCAAGTAAATTCAGAAAATCGCAAAAACTTGCAGGCGATTTTATGAGTTCTCCTGTTTCTCAACGATTGAAATTCGCCGATTTACACATTCACACCATGGCCTCGGATGGGCTGATAACCCCCGAGGAGGCGGTCAAGCAAGCTCACACAGCCGGGCTCGCTGCAGTATCCATCGCAGATCACGACTCGATAGGAGGCATCGAATCAGCGCTTGAGGCTGGTGAAAAGTATGGGGTTGAGGTAATCCCTGGCGTGGAGCTGAGCTCCGAGATTAAAGGCGGCGAACTTCACTTTCTGGGCTATTACATCGACTGGCAGAACAAGTGGCTCAGAGATAAACTCCTCGTGATTCAGGATGCGAGGCGAGATCGGGCGAGAAGAATAGTCGAAAAGCTCAGAAAGCTGAGGATGGACATCCCCTACGACATGGTCAGCGCGATAGACGGGAAGGTACTCGGTCGCCCCCACATTGCCCGATTGCTGCTAGATCTCGGCTATGTCAAGACGGAGGACGAAGCGTTCAATAGATTTCTGGCTTTTGGCAAACCTGCATATGAGAAGAAGTTCCCGATATCGCCTGCAGAGGCTATCAGAATGATCAAAAGGGTAAACGGCGTTCCAGTGCTGGCTCACCCGGTTTTCGCGCACGCTGACGATATGTTCCCGGAGTTGGTTGAACTCGGCCTTTGCGGAATCGAAGTCTATCACAGCAAACATGACGCTCAAGCGACCAAGTATTACGAGCAACTGGCTCAGAAGTATGGTTTGTTGATCGTTGGGGGATCCGACTCCCATGGTTCGAAGATACCCATTGGGAACGTGCGGGTACCCTACTCCCTCGTCGAGAAGCTGAAAATGGAAAGGGATAGTATACAGGCGAAGCAGAAGAAACAGACTTCACACAATATCCGATAGAGCACATATTTGGTCAAACGGTTGTGGGACCAATTAGATTTCATAAGCCTTTTATGAGGTGCAACAACAACCCCAAAAGTTTTAATGTATTTATTGTTAAACATATGTTCAGCTTGGAGCTGCAACTCTGAGCGAGGATCGGAAATGGGGTTTAAAGACAATAAGTTGGATTCGACGCTTAGCTCACCTCTGCCAATTATTCCCAGCTCCCCACTGGCAACTCACCGGGATCCTCCTAAATCAACCACCTTCGCCACGCCAGCTTGGAGGGCAGGCTCCTTTCTCAAGCAAATGGCGTCGGCAAAATTCGCAGATTTGCACGTTCATACCAGAATCTCAGACGGATTTTTCACGCCAGAGGATGCGGTCGAGCAAGCCCACGGAGCTGGACTTGCGGCAATGGCCATCGCGGACCACGATTCGGTAGACGGCATACAACCCGCGATTTGGGCGGGCAAAAAATATGGTGTTGAAATAATACCCGCCGTAGAGTTGAGCTCTGGAATTGATAACCACGAACTTCATATTGTTGGCTATTACACCGACTGGCAGAACAAGTGGTTCAGAGATAAACTCCTCGTGTTTCAGGATGCGAGGAGAGATCGGGCGAGAAAAATCGTCGAGAGACTTGGGGAGTTAGGAGTGGATGTTTCCTACAATCTAGTTATCGCGTTAGCTGCGGGAGTGGTTGGCCGTCCCCATATAGCTCAAGCGATGGTTAATCGTGGTTATGTTGCAACGACTAATGAAGCGTTTGATAAATACCTTGGTGCTGGTAAGCCGGCTTACGTGGCGTACCAATTATCGCCGGCAGGTGCGATCAAGCTGATTAAAAAGACCGGAGGCCTTCCGGTGTTAGTCCACCCTGTGTTCGCTCGCGTAGATAATATGCTGCCCAAGCTCGTCGAGGACGGTCTCAGGGGCATCGAGGCTTATCACAGCAAACATGATGCCAAGGTGGCTAAACATTATACGCGATTGGCGCGGAAGTACGGGCTATTAATCACAGGAGGGTCAGACTCTCACGGCGGCGGAGATGTGCTTATCGGGAGTGTGCGGGTGCCGTATTCAATCGTCGAGAGGATAAAAGATGAGTTGGCGGCGGCTCGAAAAATTAGAAAAAGGGTGATGGTTCGTGTGCGCTGAGTACGAGAAGGCCGCGGAAGAGGTAAGGAAATTGTTTGATGAGAGAGGCACGAAAGTTTTAGAGGAAGCTGCGGCAAGCGTCCTGCGGGAAAAGATAGAGTGCATCGAAGCCAAGGAGGCCTTATCCCACTTCATGTCCTATTGGCGCGATGTCGTCAGACCATCGCTGGTTTCCCTCGCCTGCGAAGCGGTGGGGGGCGACCCTTCGATCACAGCCCCGATTGGAAAGTCCTTAACCCTTCTGAGCGGGGCCACAGATGTACACGACGACATGATAGACAAGACAATGACAAAGGAAAGGAGGCAGACCGTTCTCGGAAGATCAGGAGGAGATATAGCCCTAATAGCTGGAGACATCCTGATTTTTAAAGGGTTTGCAGAGCTTTTTGATGGGCTTTTACATTTGGACCTTCCTGTTGAGAAAAAGTTGGATATCGCCCACGCAATTATTGGGTTGTACCTTGAGCTCGGCGATGCTGAAGCCCTGGAGTTAAAATTTAGGGCCAGGACGGACGTCAAGCCGGAGGAATACTTGCACGTGGTGAGGAAGAAAGCGGCCGATATCGAAGTCAGTATGCGGATAGGGGCAATGCTTGGAGGGGGGAGCCGAGAGCAAATAAATGCATTAGGCGAGTACGGCAAGTTATTGGGCCTGATCGTCCTTCTTAGGAATGACCTCGAAGATATGTTAGATGTCAACATGCTAAATTCGAGGATAAAAAATGAGGCTTTGCCGCTTCCTATACTTTATGCTTTAGAAAATAAAGGGAAAAAAGAAAGCATCCTTGCGATTTTAAAAAAGGGGGAGGTAAAAAGAAAAGAGGTCGGAAGGCTATTCACGTTAATTTCGAAAAGTGGAGATATTGACAAACTCTGGGAACTATTTAATGATTTAAAAGCTCAAGCTAAGGAAAAGATAAATAATAAAGTTTACACTAAGGCACTTGACATCATTTTAGATGCAAGCATACCCACAAAGCCCTAAAATGTTCTACCACCAAGCTCGGACAGGAGAAAATTCCAGCCTCTTCCGCATTCCGCCCACCTCCAGGGAACTGTTTATGTGTCTAACACATATACAGTAAGAAAAAGGCTTTATAAGACTTTCTAAATGAAAATGGGGGGCACTTGTGAGGTATAAGGTTGGAAACTGAAAAGGAGCACGATGGAAAAATGCTTTTCAAAGAATTTTCTGTTCAAAGAAGAAATTTTCTATTGATTTTTTTCTTAATACTTAACTCCGTCTCATGGTTTTACTTGATTGTTTACAAGGGATTCTTGGCAACAAACCCCATCCCTTTTGCACCCTCCCTTGCTTGGCTATTTTATTTGGCCGTATTAGTGTCCATGCTGATCGGACCCATAGTAGCTAAAAGAGTCAAAAAAATGCATTTTCTCCTTATATGGACCATCCTCGGCATCATTTCCTCGGTATTTCCTTTAATTTCGCCAACACTTGGTGAACGAGAAGTCGCGATTCTTTTGGTCTTTTGGGGTTTCGCGTTTGGAGTCGGCTTCCCTTCATGCCTCGCTATGATTCCTTCTCTGACGAAGGTTGGGGAAAGGGGAAAGACTGGTGGCATAATTTTCTGTTCGACGTTTGTAGTCATATTTTTACTTTTTCTTGTGGTTAAGGACCTAGATATTTCCTCCTATTCACTGATACTGGGGGCCTGGAGAAGCTTCGGCCTAGTGGCATTTTTGTTCCACGCTACTCCAGATGAATCCTTGCAACCAAAGCCGGTTTCATATTTTTCCGTCCTTCGTAATAAAACATTTCTTCTTTACTTTTTCCCTTGGCTAGCTTTTTGCATTGTAAATTATTTTGAAACCCCAATTCTAAAGGAATTTTATGGTGAATCTTTTTGGGTCTTGATAGGCGCCGCAGAATTCACGGTTGGAGCTCTTTCTTGTCTTATTGGAGGATGGTTAATGGATCTAAGGGGAAGAAAGTTTGTAATAATCTTTGGATTGGTGATGTTTGGATTAGGATTCGCATTGCTAACCATTTTCCCACACGCTTCGTTCGCCTTGGCGTTTTTCGTAATCGCTTCTGGTACCGCCTTCGGTATCTTTACTGTGGCATTTATTTTCGTGGTATGGGGGGATATGTTAAATGGTGAGCGAGGAGAGAAATTTTATGCGTTGGGAAATTCCCCAGTGGCTGCTGCAACAATGCTTTCTTACTTCTTCTCCCCTTGGCTAGGAAAACTGGAAATTAGCGTCGTTTTCTCTCTCGCCAGCCTTTTCATCTTTCTCGCGATCATCCTAATTTTCTTCGCCCCAGAGCTATTGCCGGAGAGGGTACTCAAGAAAAGGGAACTTAAGGGGTATGTAGAAAAAGTGAAGAAAATCGCCGAGCAGGGCTAATTTGGAGGAGTTGGGCAAAATTGCTGATTTCTGCTCGCAAACTCTGAAATAAATAGAGAATGACTATTTTTGACGGGGGATAAGTCCTTCCCCAATTTTCCCTATTTTCCCAGCGACTTCCACAAGGCCTCGTGAAAATGGATGCTTTGGCTTCTCGAGCGCCATTATCGTGGACCTCTCCTGCCTGAGGACATCGCAATAACATGGGAGGAGGTCTATTACTGGCAACTTGAAGGCACTTTTAAATTGATTGGTCAGCCTCTTCCTCATTTCCTCATTTGTTATCAATTGCTCGGGTATCTTGTTCATGAGAACTATCGCTCGCTTCTCGAGCAGATCGTAAAGTTCGCCCACCATGCCCTGAGTGCCCGCGACATCGGATGCATCCCAAGTCGTGACCACGAGGGCTAGGTCGGCCGCGGCGATCGCGTTTATGCTCGCGTAAAGCAAGCCAGGGCTGGTGTCTAGGATTACGTAGTCCATGGCCACGTTTTTGAACAGGAGCTCCTTCAGGGAGAGCAAGCGGCGCAACGCGCGCATCTCCCACTTGCGGTCTTTGGTTACGATCTCCCGTATCGCTTCCATCGACGGGTTGGCCAGAGCTACGAGTAGTCTCCCCTTTGTGCCTTTCTCCTTCGAAAAGTCTTTTAATAGGTTCATCGGGTCGCATCTGTCATCGAGGAAATCGTTTACCCAATGCTTTCCATCAGCGGTGAAGGTTGCGTCGAGGCTCGGGGCGCGCAGGTCAAGGTCGACTAGACACACGTTTTTGCCTTGACTTGCGAATATCGATGCGAGATTCATAGAGACCAAGGTCTTCCCAGTTCCGCCCTTGTAGCTGTGCACTGCGAGGACGATTCCAGGATTCATGTAGACCCTCCTTTCCTCGATACGCGCGAGGGTTCGGCTTCAGCTGGGATAGCCTCGGCCCAAAAGTACACTCGCTTCCCCTCCCTCACTCTTTTCAGATATCCCATCCTTACGAGCTGATTTAAGTATGAGCTTTCAATTGCCCTAGCCCTACCGGTCTCCTTTGCCACGTCTTCGGCCATCGCCTTTCCCAGCTTGACGATGGTTAGAGCGCTTTTTCTGAGGTGGTCTGGAAGGGAGAGGAGGGTCATTACGTCAAGGACCTCACTTATTCCATCTAACTCCGCTGGTTTGGGCGCGCGCTTCTTCTCCATACTGCCAACTAGAACATCTATCTTCCGCTCTATCCGCCTCAGCCACTTCTTCAGTTCATCGGGCGGAAGTGGTTTCGTCTTCTTTGAATCGGGGATTTTCTACACCTCTACTCTTGTTTAACACTACTACTACACCTCATTTTTAAATCTTTTATAAACCATCTTCTGCGCGCATTCCATCCTCTTTATCAAATTCGAGACTTGATGTGCGCTTTTCTTCGAATGTAAGTACAAAGGGAAACACGATCCACTTCAGAATGCATATGGTGCGGGGGAGGAGATTCGAACTCCTGAACCCCTTCAGGACCAGATTTCTCATGGTTTGACCAGCTTGAGTCTGGCGCCTTTAACCTGGCTTGGCTACCCCCGCGGATGAAAATCTTGAGCCTAAGTTATTAATCGTTTGTACTCAGTTAAAGCGGGGACTTCATGCAAGAATTCGAGTCTCGCCGCGCATTCGAGCATCTCGACAAGCTGGCGTACGAGATAGGTCCTCGCCTGGCGGGGACACGGGGCGACCGCATGGCATCGGACTACATCCGAAAGCAGTTCGAGGGTTGTGGGCTGAAAACGCGGGTACGGGAGTTCAAGTTCGTGCCGAAGGCTGTGTGGGCCAAGACTACCGCCTTTCTATTCACCTCAGCTTTCATCGCGCTACTTTTCCTCCCCCCAGAGCTCTCGCTCTTTGTGTGGCTTGCGGTCATCGTGATCTGGCGCTCGCTCGACAAAATCATGCCAAAACGGAGAAGTCAAAACATCATCGCCTCAGCGGGGACAAAAAAATCGAAAAAGCGCGTGGCGATAACAGCTCATCACGACTCAGCGCTGTGTATAGTGAGTTACAAACTGTATCTTTTCGTGAGGTTTGCGTTTCTGCCCGCCCTCATCATCGTCGCCGCCATCGTGGCTGCGAGGGTGCTAGGGGTTTTGCAGGGGTGGATAATTGTATGGAGCGTTCTCGCGATCGTCTTTCTGCCCATCTCCATCGGCATGTTCATCCTCGCTAGCAGCCGACGGGTTTCCCCCGGGGCCGATGACAACGCTTCAGGCGTCGCGGTCATGCTCGAGGTCGCGCGCGCAGCCGCCGAATCCCCACCCGCGGACACGGAGCTTTTTTTCATCGCTTCCGGAGCCGAGGAGCAGGGACTCGTAGGCGCGCGCAAGCTCGTGGCGAGCAAGGCGTTACCAAGGGATACACTCCTGCTTAATTTGGACGGGGTTGGGGTTGGTCCCCACAGCTACGTCATCGAGGGCAACGGTATCTTCAGGCGGAGGCGGACTTCGTCCCAGCTTAATCAGGTGCTCTCGAACTCCATCAAGGGTGCAGGGTTGAAGCCGAGCTTATGGTGGGCCGCGCTCGCAAGGCACGACCACGTCCCCTTTGTGCAGGCCAAGATGAGGGCGACTACTTATACCACCGATGTCGGAGGCAAGGACAGACTAGGTCGTTTCATCGCGAGGGCCTTCAGGCTGCCCAACGCTCGGGCGCGGGGGTATCGCTATATCCACACGCTTGAGGATACCCCCGAGCGGATCGAGCTCGCGAACATCGAGCGGGCTGGGCAAGTAGTGCTCGAGTTCATCAAACAAATTTAAGGAGAGCGACAATTAGCGGTGGAGGTGATTCGGGTGAAGATTGGGTTGATGTCGGATACGCACGACAGGATCGACGCGGTGGAGCGAGCGATAGATTTCTTCAACCGAGCTGGGGTCGAGCACGTTTTACACGCCGGCGATCTAGTTTCTCCATTCGTGGTGCCGAGGTTCGCGAAGCTGAAGGCGAAGCTGCACTATGTCTGGGGAAACAACGAGGGCGACCGCGAGTTCGTACGCGTAAAATTAGGCGAGCTCGGGGTGAAGCCGCTCGGGAACTTCGCGGCGCTGGAACTGAACGGACGCAGAATAGCACTGCTGCACGGCACGCATGAGGACATCGTCGAGGCACTTTCGAAGTCGGGCTCCTTTGATATAGTTGTTCGAGGACATACCCACCGAGCCGAAATTCGTGAGGGAAAAACGCTTCTCGTGAACCCAGGCGAGGTTTGCGGTTACCTGAGCGGACGCCAAACGGTCGCCTTGCTCGATTTGGTCGAGCTACGCGCGGAGATTTTGCAGTTATAGTTCATTATTTTAGCACGCACGGTTAATTCGGCTTAGGTGGGTGATTGATCGAGCTCATCGCGATAGTCGCACTACTCGCTGGTTTTTACGTAGCTTGGAACATCGGCACAAATGATTCCGCAAATTGCGTGGGGACGGCGGTCGGCGGACGTATTTTGTCCTATCGCCGCGCAATCGCAATCGTAATATTGTTTGTCATCTTAGGTGCGGTCCTCGAGGGTTGGAAGAACATGAAAACCGTAGGGGAGAACATCGTGATTGGGCCGGATGGTACAAACCCACTTTCGGAAGTCCCCCGGGCCGCAATTGCAGCCCTACTCGCTGCTGGGATATGGGTCACGACAGCCACCACGCTGCGTTTGCCGGTTTCCACCTCCCAGTCCATGGTGGGCGCAGTCATCGGGGCGGGGCTTTTGTTATCTTACGCGCAACCAGACATCGGTGCAAGCGTTCAATTCGGCACGCTTGGCGTCATCGCTATTTCTTGGCTGCTAAATCCCATGTTTGCCGCCATCCTCGCTTTCATCTTACTCAAAGCCTTTACCCCACCGTTACGGAGAATAAAGAATATTGTATTGCTCAACCAAGTCCTGATGATTCTCATTATCGTGGCTAGCGCGTCTACCGCCTACGCTCTCGGCGCCAACGATATAGGCACATCCACTGGGGTGGTTTACGCGTTTTTTGGAGGAGATGGACCGGACTTTAGACTCATGCTACTCATCGGGCTGTTCGGCGGGGTTGCTTTGGCGGTCGGTGTGGTGACTTACAGCCGCAGAGTGATGCATACGGTAGGTACGGGGATAACTAGGCTCGACGCCCTGACCGCGTTCGCTGCTCAGATGGGGGCTGCTATCACGGTCTGGTCATTCGTACAATTTCATATACCCGTATCCACAACGCAAGCTATTATTGGCGCAGTAGCTGGGGCAGGGCTTGTGAAGGGAGCCGCCGCCGTGAGCGGGAGAAAACTTGGTCATATCGGGATAGCTTGGGTCTTGACCCCAGCCGTTGCATGCGCGCTTTCATTCCTACTTGGATGGCTGTTCCTGGGGTTATGAAAATGGAAACATGGCAAGCCATCTACATCCTTATCGTGTTTGCAGGTCTGCTGGTTGGGTGGCAGGTCGACCCCTACTTGGCTGTTGGGCTGATATGGGGGCTCATTATTTTATTTGAGGTGCTTAGTCGCCTCAAGAAGCGCGCGGGAAGGGAAAGCTATGCTCTAAAAGTGTAGCTGATAATCGACAAAACATCGCCTACATCCTCAGCGCGGTCTGAAATATCGCCGATCCCCCGGATGAGAAAGCTTAATTGAAATATACTCACCGGATCCAGCACTTTTTCGTACTCGTACAGCTCCCCCAAGAGACTTTGCTCCAGGAGGTCGGACTCGTGCTCCAATTTCTCAACTTCGTTGAGTTTCGTCTCCGTGGCGTCGATGTTCGTCACCGACAAATCGATTGCGCCTCGCAGAGCTTCGGTCGTCTGCGTAGCAAGTTTAGCCATTTTGACCATACTCTCTCGAATAGCTTTTGCCTTCTTTTGTTTCTTTTCTGCCTTCGAAAGAGCGTCGAGCAGTTTTTCCCTTAACAGGATAGCACGCGTTACACCTTCGGCTGTGTCAGCTACGTTGTCGAGCTGTTCTGCCAACCTCGCTAAATCTCCCCTAAACGTGGGCAAAAATGCTCCCTTGCCGAGATCGGATGTGAACTTTCGCCTCCCCTTATCGGCTTTCGTTTCGAGCTCGGTAACCTGCCTACCCAGAGCATGTGCTTTTTTCATGTCACGTTCGGAGAAAAGCGCGATAATCATCTCCTCAAATTTCTTCACGGTGGCCACGACGCTCTTTGCGTTCTTCCGCAGGGTTTCGAGCGCTTCCCTTTCCTTTCCCCCACCAATTGGCGAGATCCCGATCATCGGAATTTCCCTCAAACTTTCACCTTCCTACGGTATATCAACGCGTCGTTTAAAAACCTCATCGTCTGGGTCTCCGGACTAACCTCGAGCCGCACACCTCGCATCGGGGAGCCGGCGGCGGATACCTGCGGTCGCATGCGGGGCACACCATCTCCCACCGCAGCACCTCCTTTATCCCCGGCATGGCGATGCGCTGATAAGGGAGGCCGAACAAACTCGCCAGATTTTGGATGGCGTAATCATCAGTCATGAGCTCCGGTTCATCGCCAGCCCGCTTTAGGTCCAGCGTAAGTGCAAGCAGCTTGACATCCACGGCGGAAACTACGTCTCCGGTTTGGATGACCTCCCTCCTAATTTCGTCCAGGGCCTCCCTCGAAGGGCTGACAACCTTTACCTTCCCCGCAACCACTGCCGTTTCGAGTTCGAGCTTCGAGCACAGGTCGCGGGCCTCCTCCAGCACCTCCTGCACAGTGACCTGTTCCGCTTTTACCAGCCCAGGTACGAACCCCGCAATCACGGCGGAGGTATCCAAAACATAGACCTTCCGTGGCACCTACAGCTTCTCCCTGACCTTGCGGTAGAACTCACCCCACCCGAAGAAACGTGCTGGTTTGTCGGAGCGATATAATGTGGTTTTTTCCCTAGGCTCGAGTTTTGCCGCAACTTGGCCATCCACGATTACGAATGCCTTGCGTTCTGGTCTGGTAAGTTCTATCTCGATACGGCTGTCGATGGGCACCACAAACGGGTTAGGTTTGGGGTGGGATGGGCATATGGGCGCCACCACAAAAACCTTGAGGCGCGGGTCAATCACAGGGCCGCCAGCGGCTAGGGCGTAGGCAGTGCTTCCAGTAGGAGTCGCCACGATGACTCCGTCCCCTCGTACATCCAAGGCTACTTTGCCGTCGACGGATACCTTCAACGTGAGGGTCCTCCCAGCTTGGGCAGAGCACACCACCGCATCGTTCAGCGCGTCGGGCAATCGTCTGCCCGCGGCTTCCCCGGCCAACCTTTCTCGCTCGACGATTGGAAGCTCCCCCGTGGCAAGCATTCGGAGCGCCCGCTGAGCTTCGTTTGGCTTGACGTCTGCAAGAAAGCCTCTTTCCCCGAGATTTATACCGAGTATCGGAGTTTCAGGTGCTTGTTGCTGAGCGAATAAAACCGTTCCGTCACCGCCTATCGTGACGATGGCATCCGCCTTTTGGAGTGCCCGTGCCTCCACTCCGCGTTTGCGAAGCTTTTTGGCGAGCCCCCGCTCGAGCAGGATCTCCTCCTTGGCCAAGAGCTTCAACACTTTTCGCGCGACCTTCAAGGCCTCCGGGATTTCTAGGCGGGCG
>Ga0114919_10000323_pt1 | contig 36224 bp, 24 predicted proteins | sample BlataG_FD_88682 | JGI IMG/M metagenome (GOLD analysis project Ga0114919, IMG submission 88682) | Deep subsurface microbial communities from Black Sea to uncover new lineages of life (NeLLi) - Black_00105 metaG | ecosystem: Environmental > Aquatic > Marine > Oceanic > Sediment | place: Atlantic... | reverse complement strand
GGAAGGTAGAACCGATAAGCGATAGTGAATACAGAATAGATGAAACTTTCAGAGAACAGACAAGAACCAAAGTGAAAGATTTATGCAGCAGGTTCGGTATGCGTTAAGAAACTACTCCAAGACTGTAAATCCGGAAATCCAATTAGCTTAAGCCGCGCACCTGTTTTTACCAGGTCTTTTTCGGCATCAACTGCTTACGATTACAATCCAGCTATACGAGATTCGGCTTTCAAACAAGCTGTTCATCATTTTTTCGGACTTTTTTTGAACATTATTTTAGGGGATTTAGATAGTTTATGGTCTTCAGTGGAAAGATTTAGTCGGTTTGCGGGAACTTCTATCCGATAATAGAAGTATATATTTAATTAGTTCCTGTTGTGGAAGGCCTCTTTCGCTATGTCACGCCTGCGAAAGCAGGGGTGTACAGCCCAAAAACTGGATTCCTGCTTTCGCAGAGACATTCTGCTGTTTCGGCAACAGATATTAGCAGTACTTGATACAAGGAGAACAAGGAATGCGTTCACATCTTATTGGGCCCCACGGCGGCACACTCGTCAACCTGGTTGTTGGTCAGGAAAGAGCCGAAGAGCTCAGAGGCCTTTCTCGTGATTTCCCTTCCTGGGACCTGAAGCCCCGCCAGATTTGCGATCTTGAACTGCTGGCGAACGGCGGCTTCTCACCACTTCGCAGCTTCCTTTGTCGCAGCGACTATGACAGCGTTTGCGAAAAGATGAGGTTGGCGGACGGCACTATTTGGCCGATTCCGATTACGCTTGACGTGTCTGAGGAGGTGGCAAAGAATCTGGATACCGGCTCAATGTTGGCGCTTCGAGACCCTGAAGGTGTCCTGCTCGCCGCTCTGAACGTGGAAGATGTTTGGCAGGGCGAGCGAATGCAGGAAGCCGAGCAGGTATTTGGAACGGTGAATCCCGAGCATCCCGGCGTCGCGTATCTGATAAACGGCACGGAACAATGGTATGTGGGGGGCAAACTGGAATGCCTGCAACTTCCTAATCATTACGACTTTGTGGAATTGCGGCTCACGCCGCAGCAGCTCCGAGAGAGATTCGCAGCCATGGGCTGGCGTCACGTGGTTGCCTTCCAGACTCGCAATCCCATGCACCGTGCCCATCAGGAGCTTACTTTCCGGGCGGCAAGAGAGCTTGAAGCAAACCTCCTCATTCACCCTGTCGTCGGCCTCACGAAGGCCGGGGACGTGGACCATTACACGCGTGTCCGATGTTATCTATCAATCCTCGGACATTATCCGCACAACACGGCGATGATAAGCCTGTTACCTCTTGCCATGCGATTAGGCGGTCCGCGAGAAGCTATACTGCACGCAATCATTCGTAAGAACTACGGATGTACGCACTTGATTGTTGGCAGAGACCACGCCGGCCCGGGCTCCGACTCCAGCGGTCGCCCGTTTTACGGACCCTACGATGCGCAAGAAGTGTTCCGGAGCCATCAGGATGAGCTTGGTATGCAGATGGTCCCCTTCAAGATGATGGTGTACGTCGAGGACCGGGATGAGTATATGCCGGTAGACGAGGTCCCGGAGGGGGCATCGGCCAAAACGCTTTCAGGAACCGAGCTGAGGGGTCGATTGGCAGAAGGCCGCGATATTCCTTCCTGGTTCTCTTTCCCGGAAATTGTCGAGGAACTCAGGCGCACCTATCCGCCACGAAACAAACGAGGATTCACGGTATTCTTTACAGGGCTGTCGGCTGCCGGCAAATCAACTTTGGCAAATGTGCTGGTAGTAAAGCTGCTGGAGGCCGGTGGACGGCCGGTAACGCTGCTGGACGGCGATATCGTTCGAAAGAATTTGTCCTCGGAACTGGGTTTTTCAAAAGAACACCGAGACCTCAATATCCACCGGATTGGTTTCGTTGCCTCGGAAATCACAAAAAACGGCGGCATCGCAATCTGTGCACCCATCGCGCCTTATGACAGTGTTCGCAAGGATGTCAGGGGCATGATAGAGGGCGCAGGCGGCTTTGTTTTAATACATGTCGCAACACCGTTGGAAGTTTGCGAACAACGCGACCGCAAAGGCAATTACGCAAAAGCGCGTGCAGGAATTATCAAGCAATTCACGGGAATATCCGACCCTTACGAGCAGCCGAACGACGCAGAACTGACTATTGACACTACCGAGATGTCGCCTGAAGAGTGCGTACAGCAAATCATCCTGCACCTTGAAAAAGAAGGGTACATAGGCTCAAATGCTTAGCTGCAGAGAAGGAAGATGATAAACGGTTAATCAGTTCCTGTTGCGGAAAGCACTAAAAACGGCAAAAATTTAATCGGTTGGAGGAAACTTCTATCCGATAATAGATATATATTTAACTACCTTATAGAATTATACGCAAGACATAGGATATTAGAATTGTGTGATGAGTAAATCATGTAGTGGGCAGATGCCACGATTGTCTTTATTGTTGATAAGACCGAAGCAAGTTCTTGCACAATAACATTTAATGGAGTATAATTCAACAAGTAGGTTTTTGTTTTTCATAAAAGAGTATGCCTGGAGATGGGAGATAAGATACTATGCGTGAGTCAATCAAAGAGTTCGTAAAGATTGTTGCTGATACGCTACCTATTCCTGAGCCTATCTATGAGTTTGGGTCTCTTCAGGTGCCGGGTCAGGAAAGTTTTGCGGATCTTCGGCCTATCTTCGGCGGTAAGGAATATGTCGGCTGTGATATGCAAGAAGGGCCTGGAGTGGACCGAATACTAAATCTCCATAACGTAGACTTGCCATCAGAAGCAGTGGGAACAGCTCTAATTCTGGACACTCTTGAACATGTTGAATTTGTAAGGAAAGCAATAGAGGAAGCGTACAGAATACTCAAGTCAAATGGAATTATCATAATAAGTTCGGTCATGAACTTTCCTATTCATGACTATCCATACGACTATTGGCGTTTTACTCCTGAGTCCTTTAAATCTCTTCTCAAGATTTTTGGTTCTTGCTTTGTTGATTTTGCCGGTGACGAAAAGTTCCCTCATACTGTTGTAGGTTTAGGTTTTAAGGGTGAAAGCCCAAAAAATCAAATAGATAATTTTATGATGAAACTCGAGGATTGGAAGAAGCAGTGGCACGAGCCCGCAGGAAGGTCATGGGAGACACTTGTGAAGAGGATTACCCCTCCGATACTCATAGATATCTATAGAAGGATTAGATATTAAGTTGTACATATTAGAAATTTAGGATGGTAATAAAAGCTAAGTACCTGAGGAAAATATGAATAAACGTAATTGTCCTGTATGTGATTCAACCGAAGCTGTGGTAATTATGAGGTTTACGCCTGAATTACTTTACGTAGTTGCTCCACCTTATCGTTTGGAAGAGTTCAAGATCGAAGAGTTCAAGAATATTATAAAGGGTAAAGAAGAGTTTCTTACCTATTCGAAGTGCAGAAATTGCGGAATGGTTTATTGTGAGTATATATGGGATGATGATACTCTGCGTAGGGCATATTTGGATTCTATTAACCATGCACAGAACAAGGACGGAATACTGCTAATTAACAAAAGATTGTCGTTAGCGCGCATGTGGGCGAATATATTACGCACACTGAAACTTTTGGGAAAAGAGAAGTTAGAAGATTTGAAAATCATTGATTTCGGATGTGGCTGGGGAGATTTTTTAGATACGGTCCAGGGTTATGGTATTAATGCCGTGGGGTATGATTTAGACAGTGAGAAAACAGAGTTTGCTACAGAACGTGGACAAAGAATAGTCGGAGATATCAGTGAACTGAAATCTTTTGGGCCGGTTGATGTAGTTGTGATGTTGTCTGTTTTGGAACATTTACAAGATGTAAAAAATAGTCTGAATTTGGTGAAAGAGTTGTTAAAGAGAGGCGGGCTCTTTGTTTTTTCTGTAATGGACTACAGGTCAATATATATAAAAAGGAATGTCAATCGTCTGAAGAATAACTTGCCGACATTAACAAGAAATCTCAATCCGGTCTTTCATGTAAATATATACGATTACAAGTCGGTCGTGAGAACTATAAAAAATAATAATTTTGATTTTGTATCAACTGACAGTGTTTTAAGTCTTACTGATTTCTATAAGACGAGAAACAGCATGTTGCCGGTGAGGTTTTTCAATTGGGTGGAGTGGTTGTCCACGAAAGTGATTTTGTGGGCAGAGCTGGGAATGGCGGCATATGTTGTAAATAAAGATTGACCAGGACTTGAGCTATACTGGGCCGTAAGGCAGATTACAAAATGTATCCGGCGGACGTATGGAGTCTTGTTGTTTTTGGCGGCCTGAGAGAAGAACAGATATAGGTCGTTCAACATATAGCGATGTAGCGCCATTTGTTATCGATATCGAGAATGTGGCATATGATTAACAAGACCATAAAATTTATCGAGGAGGTCAAACCACACACATCCAAAATATTTTGGTCAAATATCAATCAAGGTATCACTACAGCATCTGCTTTGGCCGTTTCTATTGTATTAACGAGATTAGGCAGCAAGGAGCTGTACGGGCAGTATTTGTTTATATTAGGGATATTCGGGCTATTTTCAATTATTTCGGTTCCCGGGGTTCGAATTTGTGTTTTCAGGACGGCGGCCCAGGTCTATGACGGTGTTTATCGCAGAGCGACGCGATTCAGCTTTTTGTGGAGCCTAATCGGGATACCATTGTTGGTCATAACAGGTATTTTCATTTACCTGTTTAAGGCGAGAATATTGGGAATAGGCTTGATTGCAGTTGCCTTGTTTTTTCCATTTGAGGAGGGTTTACAGAACTGGATGTTGTTTCTGAAAGGAAGGTCCGGCTTTCGGAGGTTGGCCTTCTATAATTCGATAAAGTTTTTTATCAATCTGGTTGCTATTACGGCCTCGATAGTGTTTACCAAAAATATCATAGTCATTCTTGTTTCTTGTTTTCTGGTCAGCAGCGGTTTTAACATCTTTTATCATTTGAAAGTCTTAAACTCACTGAAAAATGATGAAGTGGATCCGGACTGGAAAAGGCAAAGTTTATCATTAACGATAGTGATTTTATCCACGGTCGTATTCGGCAGGGTGGATATCGTTCTGATAGGTGCGTTACTTCCATTCGGCGAGGTTGCCGTTTATGGTTTGGTAATGAAATTTACGGATGTATTTTTCAGGATAATACAAAGCACATTGGAAGCGATAATACCGAATTTATACCAGTCGAAAAAGATTACTGTCGGGTATTTTTACAAGTTTTTTCTCCTATCGTTTTTGATTCCGATTATATTGTACCCGCTCATTAAGTATCCGGTCCTTTTCCTGTATGGCCGGGAATGTTTGGATGTGGTCGGGTTTTCCCGGCTTTATGTTGTTATTATCCCGTTTTGTTTTCTGGATACGATAGCTACTCATTTCATGATAAAGTATAAATTGAACAGGGAGATTAATGTTAGTAGAATCGTATCTATGATTGCGGTAGTGGTTTTGTACGCGACACTTATTCCGCTGTATGGTATTTTAGGCGGCGTTATCTCTTCGATGCTGTATTTTGTGATACAAGTGGCTATGAATCTGTTCCTATTACAAGTTAGAAAACCAAAGAACATCAGCGATTAGAAAAAGTAAAAACAGATTATTATTTTTGACTGGGATAACTGATGGAGCCCGTGATAAAGATTGATTTGAATCAGGTTTTGAGCGGTGACAAGCCTGTTGTGCTGGAGCTTGGTTGCGGCAGGCATAAAAGGCCGGGCGTCATCGGCGTCGACAGGATAGATTTGCCCGAAGTGGATGTCGTTGCCGATGTTGAGGAAGGGCTTGATTTCCTGCCGGACGGCTGCGTTGACGAGATTTATGCCCGCAGCTTTTTCGAGCACGTGCAGAATTTTGAAAAGCTTATGAGCGAGATTGTGCGGGTGCTCAAGAAGGGGGGCAAGGTCTTTGTTTTTGTTCCGCATTTTTCAAATCCTTACTATTATTCAGACCCTACGCATAAGAGGTTTTTCGGCCTTTACAGTTTTTATTATTTTGTCGATTCAAGGTATCAGCTGAAGCGAAAGGTGCCGGATTACTATTTTGATACGAAGATAAGAATTGTGTCGCTGAAACTTGTTTTTGATTCACCGTTTTTCTTTGGAAGAATTATCAAAAAGATGGTGGGGGTGATTTTCAACCTGAGCAGATTTTTCCAGGAGTGGTACGAGGAAGATTTTTGCTACATTTTTCCTTGCTATGGTATCGAAATAGTATTTACCAGGGATGAATGAACACGGGTAGAACAAGAACGAATAAGAGAATTCAGGCTGCTTGAGACATAAGTGATGAGTCCTGCTGCGAACCGTGAACAATCGATTACGCTGGCGGCATTAACCGCCGGGTTTAACAGGCCCTCTTCCCGCTTCCGGTTCAGGCAATATATAAGCCGGCTTGCCGAGAGCGGCGTGATTGTTAAAGAGCTTATGCCGTTTTCGGACAAGACTTACTATTTTCCGGGGCCCTTTAAAGCGGTGACTCGGATTCCGGCGTTTTTTCGGTCGCGGGATGCTGATATGGTCTGGATTAGCAGGGAATTTGCAGTAGGCTATGAAACATTTGAGCGATTGCTTAAACGGCCTCGTATATTAGATGTTGATGATGCGGTATGGCTTCACCGGCCGTTCGGCTGGTTTGCCATGCCAGATATTGCGCGGTCAATGGATGCGGTCATAGCGGGAAACGCATATCTGGCAGAGTACTTCGGCAAATATTGTAAAAAGGTTTATGTTGTACCTACCGCGATTGATTTGGACAGGTATACCTTGCGTCCCGAGCCGGCAAATGAACAACGGGACAAGTTTGTCATCGGGTGGACGGGTTCGTCCAGCAACTTCAAATATCTCGATACTATCGAACCAGTTCTGAATCGTTTTCTCCGGGAGCATGACGGGGCGGAACTGATTCTGACAGCAGACCGTCCGTGGGAATACAGCTTGCTGCCTGCGGAGAAGGTGCGATTTGTTCGGTGGAGTGAGGAAGAAGAGGTTAGTTTTCTACATTCGATGTCTGTGGGTATTATGCCGCTGGCAGACGACAAATGGTCGCGGGGGAAATGCGCTTTTAAGATGCTGCAGTATATGGGGGTGGGCCTGCCTGTGATTGTTTCACCCGTGGGGATGAACCGGGAAGTTTTGGATAAGGGTGATGTCGGCCTGTCGGCCGGCTCACCCGACCAATGGTATGATGCTTTGGTGTCGCTTTATGATGACCGGTCGCTTCAGGTGAAATTAGGTTTGGAGGGTCGCAAAGTGGTGGAGCAGTTTTATAGCGCCGACATCATCGCACGTGACCTGGCCCATATATTTAAATCACTTCTTGTCAGTTGAGGAAAGGCGTTTTGCTCACATCATTTTCGGTTCCACTGTGCGAGGCTGTACCCTTACCAAGTTGGTTGCGGTATAGGTAAGCACTATAAAGATGAACGGTATTATGGTGCAAAGATATCTTGCACCCGCCAGCAAAAAAGAATGGCCTGCAATATATATAACCGAAACAGCACAAGCATGGACAATGGCCGGCGGCAGGTACCTGCGAAGTTTTATTAATGGGTACAGTGAAAATACTATTGCTCCTAAAAATATGCTGTTTGGCACGATGTATAATAACGTGCGCGGGTGTTGGTACTTGTAAGAGAACGGGAAATTCAAAAGCAACCTCCCCCAATTGCATATATAGTTGAGAAGGGCTTTACGAGGATTATTGAGGATGTTTTCAATCGCTTTTTTCTTCATGAGCTCGTCTCTTTGGACACAGTCAAGTTTCCGGAGCTTCTCAAAAAAAGGACGGTGATGTGCCAATTCGGGCCGTGTTGTGACATCTTTGTATGAATTCCAGCCGCCGACTTCGTCAGGGCCGAGAGTATAGTTCCAGTATAGAGTATAGCCACCCCAATTTGCCCAGCAGAAGAATTTTCCCGTGATAGAGTAAGTATATATTAAGTATGGTATGCAAAGCAGTAAGGCTATTGAATAGAACGGGATGGCCTTTCGAAAGGTTAGTCTGGGCTTCGAAAGGGCCAGTGATAACAGCAGAATCGCAGAAGTGACGTAGGCGAAAAAAACTTTTGTCAAAGCGATAAGTGCACAAACGACAGCGGCAGAAAGCATATAGCGAAGTTTGCCGCCGCCATACCATTTAATTGTGAGGAATGCAAACAAGCTCACTAACATCAAAGCAAAAGGCTCTGTCAATAACAACCAAAGTTCGGCATAAAAGGGTGGGTAAAGACCAAATAAGTATGTGAAAAATAGAGCGGTTTTTTCCGACATATATTTTCTGACAGCACTGTAAATAAAGCAGACTGCCAGGAACATAAAGACCGGATTTAGCATTTTGGCCCAGTACCAGGGAATACCTAAAAACGCAAAAGGTGTGAGCAGAAGCGGATAGCCCGGTCCGCTGGACAAAGCGCGCGTGTCTGAAGTGGCGTAGAATCCCTTGGTTAGATTTTCGGCGTACGTCGCATATCTTATCTCATCACCATAATCAATGGACTCTTTTGCAAGTGCGAAAAAGACCGCAAGGTATAATATAAACAGCGGCAATAGCTGGAGAAAAACTTTTCGTGTCATTTTTCATCCTTTTCTTTTTTGTTAGCCCTTTTGTCCTTTAAGGTAATGCGTCGAGATAAATATAACAACGTATCGAGTCTGATTCCTTCTAATATATCAAGCTCTTGTCACAAAACACAACTGTTTTGTTTGACTTATAGGGGATTTCCAATCCGGTTAGCTCAAGGAACTTAAATCTTTTTTAGTTATGGACGATTTGAGTAAAGCACTTCTTATATTTTTTTATAATTTTGTTAATGTCGTGAAACTCTTCGGCATACTTTCTTGCGTTATTACCTAACTTGTGTGCCGTCTCACGGACGAGTATTTTTTTGAGCTTATCCACAAAAAGCTCCCAGTCGCCGTTTGCGCACATGCCGCATTCATACTTGTCGAGGAAACCGTCCGGATTGACATTCAATGACAAAATAGGTGTTCCACACTTAGAGGCCTGAATAAATACATTAGGAAAGCCTTCTGCTTCACTTGTGCTAACAAAGACCTTGGCCCTCTCAAAGTATTTTTCAATCTCATCATACCGCACTCTGCGAATGAACTGTAGATTATCGACTTTACCAGCTTCTTTGACAAGACTATCATATTTCATGTCACCGACGTTTCTTTGACAAATCATAGTAAAGCTCAGTTCAGGCATTTGACGAGCGATGTCGAGAAAAAGGTATGGTTTCTTCAAAGGCCCGCTGCGTCCAGTCCACAATATGATGTCACGTGCAGTCTTTTGTAAAGGTTTCAAGCGGCATCCATTGCGAAAAACTTCAGAATGGATATTTACTGTCTTCAAAAGGTTTTGTGCATCAGTGTAGTTTTGTGTTAAAACCTCGCATGCAGTGCGGATAGCCCAGATGACCGCCTTACCTCTAAAGGGGTGTTTCCTGATATATGTGCCATCACACTCATTCGAATGGGCCGTGCGATAAATGTATTTTCGTTTATGGATTTTGCAGAAAAGAGCCTGCAGAAATGTGCTCAAAGAGAAAGCTTCCCCTGCATAGATGTGAGCATTGGCTCGCCGGAGAGCTCGCCAGATGCGCCAACTTCCAAGAAAAAGATTTTTGCTCACATCCACACTTTTGATAATAGTCACATTTTCTCGAACTTCGGTCTGTTTTTGGCCATAATCGCCCACCACAAAGCGGACTTCAAATTTTTTGTCCTTTGCCAGTTCCGTAGCCAGCAAGTACAAATCCACTTCAGCTCCTCCAATCACGTCCTTAACATCAGGATTGAAAAGCGTATAAGCCCTCAAAATAATAAAGCAAACCCGAATGGGTTGACCTGCTTCGTCAGTCATTGGTCCGGTTACTCCCATCGTCTTTAGCGTTGCTGTATTATCTGGTAGATTAATCATCCGGATGCAGCATCCCCGGACTTCACAAGTTTTTCAAAAAGCTCTTTGTATTGCTGTACAATCTTTGTCACATCGTGATATTCTTCTACGTACTTTTTTCCGTTTTCGCCCATTTCCAGATAGCGTTCATCAACAAGTATTTCCTTGAGCGAATCAAGCATCCGCTGCCAATTGCCATTGCAGCCGATACCGCAATTGTGCTTAGTTATGAAACCGTCCGGGTCGACCTTCAACGACAATATCGGCGTGGCGCAATTGCACGCCTGAACAAATGTATTCGGGAAACCCTCCGAATCGCTCGTATTCACAAACACTTTCGCTCGCTGAAAGTAGCTATCAATCTCACTGAACGGCGCTCGCTCAATAAATCGCAGATTTTTAACTTCTTTGGCCTGGGCCATCAATGCTGCATAATTCTCATCGTCTGTCGCCTCTTGACAAACCATCGTAAACATTTCATTCGGTAAATTCATGGCCAGTTTTACGAAAAGTTCAGGTCTTTTTAAGTGCGTGCTTCGGCCAACCCAAAGCACAGAATCCCGTATCTTTTGACCTAATTCCGCCAGTCGCTGTCCGTTACGTATTACTATCGAAAGAATACCAACAGAGTCTTGCAGATTTTCTTTATCTATCTCATTTTGCACAATGACTTGTCTTGCCTTTTTCAAAGACCAGCGATATGCTTTATACAACAAACGGCGCTCTCCCAAAAGCGTTCCATCACATTCGCCCTGATTAGCAGTACGATAAACGAACATTTTATTATGTAACCTGCAAAACATCGCAGCCAAGAATGTTCCCCAGCACGCCGTTTCCTGGAAGTATATTTCAGCATCGGCCCATTGCATCGCCTGCCAAATTTTGACAGCACCGTTCAGGGGGTTTTTCTTAAGACCCACGCTTTTAATAAGCCTGACGCCTTCAATAGTTTCAGATTTTTCCTGCCCGTAGTCCGCTGTAATGAAGCTGACCTTAAAGTTCTCATCTTTTGCCAGCTCCGTCGCCAGAAAGTACAAGTCCACCTCGGCCCCGCCGAATACTTCTTTAACATTTTGATTAAACAATGGGTATGCTTTTGGCGCAATGAAACAAACCCGTATAAGCCTTAATTTATCGCTCGAACTCATAAACATAAATCCTTGCCGACCTATAATCCTGGCGCCTTCAGGAATATACCGCCTCAACCGACCAAGTCAATTGAAACATTTAATCCTTCTGCTGCCTCGTTCAATCATCGACCAGCTCGCCGGCTTTCTTGATTATTCTGTTATTGACTTATCCTGCGTTTGCCGGGCACGCGCAAGAATAAGGCGTGGCCTCGCAATAAGCGAAACCACGCCATCGTGGTTGATGTCACTCGTGATTAGCCATCCACTTATCTTTCGGATTCACCATGGGCGCGGCGGAGGATGTGGCGGCGGCGGAGGTGGCGGCGGTGGTACTTCAACCACCGTAATACCCACTGCCGCCGAGGTCGTCGCTGCTCCATCGTCGTCCGTCGCCTTGGCCGTAAGGCTGTAGGTACCTTCCGGGTGCTCGTACCAATCGGTTGTCCAACCATCAGCCCCATCGTTATCCTCTCCGATTTTGCTGCCATCGGCGAAGAATTCCACCATAACCACTGAACCGTCATAGTCCAGTGCATCGGCCTCGATTTCTATATTCTGGTCAGGATTGAACTCGGCTCCATTCTGTGGCCTGGTAATAGTTACGTTGGGCGGCCAGTTCGAGCCAGGCGGTTGAGGACCATAGCCTAATGCGCTTAGCGAATAGAGCAGCTTTTCAATGCTTTTCTCCAGCGCCTTCTTCGAAAGCTCCTGATGCTGAATGGCCGAATGAATTGTCTGCATCGCTTTGATTATGTCACCTTTCTTCAAATCACCGTAATCTCCACTTTCGAGCAATTCCTCAAGTGCTTCGTACGCCGCCAATTCTTTCTCCAGCGAAGCATCGATTCTTTCCAGTGCCTCAACCTTTTCAACAATTGCATCCTCAATGCGAATGACGGCGAGCTCGACCGCGTCCTCTATCAAATACGAAACATAAATATCAGTTGACCGCGTTGCAGTGTGTGATCGATAGTAAATCGCACTGCCGTCACTGCTCAGGCAGGGATTGGCACTGCTGCCTCCAGGTGTATCGCATGCCGACAGGTGTTCAATATTGCTAAAAGGTTGAGTTAAAGACTCTCGTGTTGCCTTGAACAACTGGGACTGTCCATTACGATCGGAATCAAAAACCAGCGTAAGTCCATCGGGTGAAACACTTGGTCCTCCTTCGCTTGCAGCGGTGTTAATCCCAATCTGATTTGTTATATTACCGAAAGGTGAATACCGGTCAGGTCGTGTTGCCACCCAGATATCATCACCACCCTCACCACCGGGAATTGGATTGCTCGGGAAGCTGCTAAAAAATATAGTTAGCTCATCCGCGGTTAGTGTTGGACTGCGAAGCATCTGACCGAGGACATTCAATTCAGAAATATTCACTCCAGCTGGCCACGGTTCATCCACCGCTGCCCGCTCGCTGAACTTCAGGCGCCAGTAACTGCCCGGCTCGGTTCTCATATAGTACAATCGCAAATTATCCGGCGACACCCACGGGTCTTGGATATGCCCGCCGGAATAATTCAATTCACTAATTTCTTTTATTGATGTAAAGTATCCATAAGGCACTTCCCGTGTTGCCTCGTATAGTCGGTGAAAATAGAAAGTGTCCGTTTTGCCCTTTGAAAAGTACAGCGACAGCCAGTCAGAGGAGAGAAACGGATCCCATTCTGCGTATTCAGTATTCACCTCCGTCACAGGCACCGGCACCGTCCATTCCGCCAAGGCTGGCCCATACTGAGACAAAAATCCCAAAACCGCCACAAAAATCATTCTCGTTTTCATAATTTCCACCACCAATTAAATTAACTTTTCCTAATTCCCGCTCCGCGCAATTAGAGCAAAGCAAAACAAACGCAAAGGTTCGTCTCGGACTATTCCTCTGGTGATGCAAATGTTCCTCAGGTACTCTAATCCGCTACTATCTATAATCATAGACATTGACTGCTGAAAATCAACTGAATTTTTGTTTTTTTGCCTTTTTTACGCTCTTTTTTCGCTCGAAATGAGTCCACTTCCCCCCCAATTTGGGTGTGCACATTCAGTGATTTTTAGATTTTCCCCCAGAATATGGTTCTCAACTCGCTACGGCCGAATTGGTAATTATCACCATTCCAAAAGCAAGTGTCTCTAAAAACACAGGTGGGGAGGTCTCGGCTTCAGACGAGAAAATTGATATTGTACTTTTGCTGAACAACTCCGTATTTGGCTAAGGCTGGCTGGACATCCAGTAATTGAAGACAAAGACCAGCCACAGATGTCTTGCATTGTCCTCTTTGCTGTTAATATGAGCATCGAACAGGTCCTGAACATAACCATAGCTCAAGAGATCGTGTTCATAATACCTGCGGTTAGTTAGAAACTCCCGGATTAAATCACTTTTTCTAATCCATATAGAAATCGGAACGGTAAATCCTTTTTTGGGCCTGCGGATTATCTTCTCAGGCAGGTAGCCGGAAGCGATTTTTTTCAGGAGCCATTTTGTTGTAAAGTCAGTGATTTTGTATTTTTCCGGCAGAGACAAAACCAAAGGGACCAGCTGGTGGTCGAGGAAGGGTACTCTTGCTTCGAGCGAATTGAGCATTGAGGCGAAGTCAAGCTTTTTAAGAATATCTTCCGCCAGATAGTTATGAATGTCATTTAGCTGTATCGAAAGAAAACTTTCTTCACGGCTGCAGTTGATAAGGGACTGAGCATCTACGAACCTGTCGTTCAATAGTTGTTGTCTCTGGGGATTGTTGAAAGTAGCCATCCAGTTTAAGTGTCTTCTATTTACATTGGTGTCAAGGTCTCTGACGAACCTCTTCATCTTGAAGCGCAGAGCCAGTTTTTTATCAGAGGGAGGCAGCAGGTTAATTAAATACCTCGATAATCTCATCGCTGTTCCCGGCACATATCGGGCGAGTTTGTATGCTTTATAGGTATCGTAGCCGCCGAAGACCTCATCACCGGCGTCACCGGACAAGGAGACCGTAACCTTGCGGCGGGTTATTTTCGACAGCAGGTAGGTCGGCAAGACGGATGCATCGCCGAAAGGTTCGTCCATATTCTCTACTATGAATTTGATAATGTTTTCATCAATCTGCAAAAAATCGTAGTGATGATTGGTCCGGATGTGTTCTGATACGAGTTTTGAGTATTTCAGCTCATCGTAGGATTTGTCCTTAAAGCCGATTGAAAAGGTGTCGAAATCGTTATGATTCTTACTGATAACAGCGGAAATCAGGGACGAGTCAATTCCGCCGGAGAGGAAGCTGCCTACCGGCACATCAGCAACGAGTCTTTTTTCAACCGCATTGATGATGATATCTTCAATCGACTCAAGCCTTTGATTTAGTTTAGTGTCTTGATGTTGGCGTATTTGCTGTTCGAGGTCGTAGTATTTTGTTCGTGTGAGTTTTTTTGTGTTGAGGTCGAACAGCAGGTTTTCGGAAGGTCTGAGTTTGTAACAGTTTTCGAATATGGTCAGGTCATTGCCGATGTATTTTTGATAAAAAAAGAAATTCAAAGCCGGCGTGCTGATATTCAGGGCCAGGTTGTGCTTTCTAATAGCTTTTAGCGATGAGGCGAAGAGAAAGCGACTGCCATCGAAATAGTAATAGAGGGGCTTTATTCCGAATCGGTCTCTTGAAAGGAAGAAGGTATTTTTTTGTTTGTCATAAATGCAGAAAGCCCACATGCCGTTGAATTTTTCTACGCAGGCCGGTCCCCATTCGTGGTAACTATAAAGTACGACTTCGGTATCAGAATCGGAAATGAAATTATAGCCTTTGGACATGAGCTGTTCTCTTAGCTGCTTGAAGTTGTATATTTCGCCATTATAGATTATGACCAGGTTCTCAAACTCCATAGGTTGGCGGCCTTTTTCGGAAGTATCGATAATCGACAGCCGCCGGTGGCCCAAAGAGACACTACCGTCCACATAGAATCCCTCGTCATCGGGTCCTCTGTGCCTCATAGTCTGGGCCATCTCTTCTATGATGGATTTATCCTGCCAATTGAAACCTGCTATGCCACACATATATTTTTTTCTAAGAGTCGCTTTTTTTGTTTTTTATGATTTCCTGGTAGAGTTCAATATATTTGCCGGCCACCGAAGACCAGGTAAACAAGGCTGCCCGTTTTCTTGCTGCGACAGACATTTTCATACAGGTTTGGCGGTTATCGGCTAGTTTTTTTATCGCTTCAGCAATTTCCTCAGCGTTTGCCTGCTCTATAATAATACCATTGCCGGCTATTAATTCTTCGACACCTTCACAGCGAGTTGTGATTATCGGCAGTCCTGAGGCCATTGCCTCCAGCATCGCGTTACTCATTCCTTCGTGGGCGCTGCTCACAACAAAGATATCATTGTCCCGATAAAGCTGCGGCATCCGCTCAGCAGGGACCCTTCCCTTGAAACTGACACTGTCGGCGAGGTTTAATTCATTCGCTAATCGCTGAAGCTGCTCCATAAGGTTGCCCTCCCCTGCGATATTCAGATGGATATCAAGGCCAAGTTCCTTTGCACAGCCAACCGCCCCGATAAGTAAATCCATCCTCTTTCTGCTGATAAGTCTGCTAACCGTTAGTGCCTGTATCGGCTTTGTAAAACCTTGTTTTTCTGATGGATGAAATTTTTCTTTATCGATGCCGTTGGGGATTATCCTGATATCCAAGGCCGGCATAAACTCCAACGCGAGCTTTCGCAAACCCTTACTGTTTGCCACTACCGCTGCAGCGCCAGACCAAATCTTGCGGAAAAGACCTGCCATGAGCTTATAATCCAGACCTAAACGGATATTATAACCCGGCACATCCGAACCGCGCAGCGAAATTATATAAGGCAATTTGTTTGCGGTCCGGTAACACAGCCAGCCTGTCGGGAAGCCGAAGAATGCGTGAGCCAAATCATAATTATTTTCCCGCAGCAACTTGCGGTAGTGGCGTTGTGCTTTCAGCAACCATTCGATTACTTCGATTTTGCGCCAGTAATGTAGATTCTTCTTGTGCACGCCAAGTTTATAGATGGTGATATTCTCTGAGAAGTTTTCGACTGTAAAGCCTGGCCTGGGTGCAGAGGTCAATACATCTATGACGAGGCTGCTATTGCCTGCGAACTCCTTGAGCATACACAGATGTGCCTTACCCGCTCCGCCCCCAATCGGCGGAAATTCATAATTTAGCATCAGAACGTTCATTTCGTTATGTCCGCCCTATCTTTTTCTCCAGAATCCCTTGCATCTTTGGCGTTCTTCTCGAGCACCACCATTTCCGAATTTAAGAATCTTTTTTTTGGAATCGGCCGGTCGCTTCCTGCGATGGAATGCGGCTCCCGTGGGTATCCCGCAGGTCGCCCTCGATTAAGGCCTGTAACATTAACGGCAAGAGTCGACCGAGCTACAATAAGCAATGCTATTGCGGTAACAGCATCTCAACTTGGTAAACTCAATTTTGGCCATACTTCAGCGGAGTCTCAGATCTCACTGCTATTGCGGCTTTTACACCCTTGCCTGCTCATGATATTCTTCCTCTGTATTAACCGCCCACAAATTATCTTTCGATTTAACATTATTAATGATATTTTTAACAGCAACCATTGCGGCTAACATGGAGTGGTCGGAATTATTATATTTGTGCATGCCGTTTCTACCCACTAAAAATAAATTTTCAAACTTATCAGTAAAATTTCTGATTACATGAAACTGGTCATAAGTCCCAAAGTAGGCAGGATAAGCTTTTGGCATTCTTATTAAAGTGTTATCAAGGACATCTTCTTTCTCAATAATGCCAATCTTAGCTAATTCCTCTATAGCAAACGCAGTAAAACAACTATCAGATTTACTCCATAACCCATCTCCTTCATTACAGAAGTATTCCAATCCCAACCACACCGTATTAATGTCCTTAACCATATACGGATTCCAATTATTAAATATCTGAATTCGACCGACTTTTACATCTTTTTCCTGAACATAAATCCAGCAGTCGGGGATTATATTGTTAATAGTCTTTACTTTGCTTTTATTCTTTATCTTCAGCTTTCTCACAAGCAAACCAACTGTTACAAAATCACGATATATCAATCCTCTCGCTACCTGCTGAACCTCTTGTGGTACACGCTCACCAAGAGATTCTATTAACTCTTTAACCGGCATCGTCGAAAAAAAATAATCTCCTTTCCTTGTTTTTATGTTTCCAGTAGTTTGATCTTTCACCTGAACTTCAACTATCTTATTATCCTTGTGCTTAAGGCCTATGACTTTGTGTTTTAAATGAGTTTCTCCACCTCTTTCTTCAACAATCCCGGCAACTTCTTGCCACATCTGACCCGGTCCGAACTTTGGGTACATAAACTGCTTGATAAGACTGGTTTCAGTATTTTTTTGGGCAATGGAAGAATGCCGGGAGAAGATACTTTTCACCGCATATACGACCGCTTTGCTGATCGATAAACCTTTTATTCGTTGAGCGCCCCATTCGGAGCTAATTTGGCTGCAGGAAATTCCCCACAGCTTCTCAGTATAGTCTTTAAAAAAGATAAGGTATAGTTCTCTGCCAAACCTATTGATAAAGAAATGCTCGAGAGATATTTCATTTTTGATGGGAAAAACTCGAGCCTTGATGTAACTCGCGCCTATTTTCACGGTTCGTAGTATTCCAAGATTTGAAAGTGTCTTAAAATTCAAAGAAACAGGGTAATCAAAAAATTTTCTCGAGAAGAATATTCTTGAGATTCGGCCGCGAACTAACATTACACGGTCCGTTTTTTCAGGATCGGGAGCATTGACTTCTTTAGAGAGCGGGATATCTCTTCCAAGTATGATATCATCTTTTGACGGCATTCCCTGCATAGGAAGAATGTTCTGCCACCGCTGTATAACTCTATCGGATCTGGAAAAAAACCTGTGACCACCAATATCTATTCGGTTGCCCTTATAATTAACTGTCTTGGAAATGCCGCCGATGTCTCCTGTCATCTCGTAGATAATTGGCTTAACGTCCGTTTTCTCGAGCATCTCGTAAGCTGCTGTTAAACCTGCGGGGCCTGCTCCGATTATGATTGCTATTTTTTGACTCATGAATGTTCCTTAGTGAATATTCCCCATTGCGACAAAAAGCCAACAATTTTAATGTTTTTATGTTGAAAGTATTGAACATCTCTAAAGTAGACCAGATGATTGTGAGGACCTGTTCTTTTTTGGTTAAGTCCGAGCAGCTCAAGTAATTTCATGACCCAGTCCATATGTGGAACAGGCGAAGTGAGCATTAACATCCCGCCAGGCTTTAACAGCTCGAAACATTCTTTAAAACAATTGATATGTTCAACTACCTCAAAGGCAACGATAACATCAAATGATTGTTCTTTTAGTCCTAACTCCTTCCAGTCACGTATATCGCCAACAATATCAGCTGGGGGAACAATATCAATTCCCACATAATGGTCCTTTCCATTTTCCTTGAGATAACCACCAACCCAACCGGTCGCACAGCCGATTTCCAGTATCTTAGCCTGTTTAGGGATTTTTTTTAGAAAATATTCAATCTTTCTTTTTCGAGCATATTGGCTTAATAGTCGCATAACATACTCTCTTTACACGTCCAGGTCTATTTATTTTCTGAGCCTACCCTGCTTTGGCTGCTATTACCCCAAACGGCTGGCGATGTTTGAGCTGTTGGCGTTTTCAATTACCGGCTCTTCGCTAACTAACGCTGTAATAAGCGATGCATGTGCACGTCAAAAGGAGATTATATACATTGAACCCATCAGTAGCAATTTGTGTTTTTCGCAAATAGCGCTACCGCCAAAGCTCTCAATGCTCTTGATCATTTCCAGATTGAGATTTGTGTTCCCTGCACCTATTTTAGAAGTTTATTTCTTCTTAAACACAATTATCTCCGGGCTTAAGAATCCGTGCTTTGGAATCGGCCAGCCTGCGAACCCAAAAATGGTTCGGGCCGGATACAAATACTTCGATTTCAACCGAATTACCTGTTTGTAGTTCGTCTGTCCGTCAAAGAGTTTTTCTCTGAAAGTGGCCTCAGCCTTCTCTTTAATACGTAGCCAGCCTGGCGTCATGATCAGATAGTCTGGATACAACTGGCCCCGTCCAGGAATCCCCCGAACTCTCGAAACCCTCCAGGGGCACATTAGACGATATCCGTTAAAGTGCAGCCTCGGAGCGTAAAGCTTATTGTTAAATCCAGCTCCTATTAGGTTGTCGCGCCCCACATTTTTATAAAACCAATGCTCCGTCCGAACACGAGTATCATTGAGCATTTCTAAATCAAGGCCTACACAGTAAAGCAACGAAAGGATGTAAACTATTGCAACCGGAAGGAGCCGCAAGGCGATGTGAATCTTCTTGTACCTTAGCCAGTCAGCACAACCTTTGCCAACAAGCAAAGCGAAACCGGCGTATGCTGGCAAAAAAAATCGTGGCGCAACAAAGCGAATATTCATGACTACCATCACATAAAATGCGATAAGCGGAACTGTCAAAGGCACCGATTGCCAGGGATGTTTAATGATACAGTATACCAGGGATATTCCGATAATTGCCAGCAGCGGCCAGCCGAACGAGCCGTACAACATCCGGCATGCGCTCCAAAGCAAAGGCAACTGACCCCTGAATCCCTTGTCATATCCGCTCACGCCAGGTCCGCCGAACCAATGTGACATCCTCTCTGCGAACGCTTGCGGAGCAGTGAGAATATCCTGTAACAGGGCGTAAACAAACAGGAAAACCAGGACTGCAACAAGCACCTTCTTTGAAAAAACCGACAGCACCGCAGTCTTAAAACTTTGCCCATCGGCTCTATTCTTGCATATCATTGCAAACCAAAATGCCGGCACCATCCCGGCCAGGTACCCCACCACAGCATCCTTAGTGCAAATGCTAAGTGAAAAACACAGCCCCATCAACACAAAGTGACGCCACGTGCCGATATATACCGCCTTCACCGCCCAGTAAACGCCCCAGGTGAACCAGAAAACACAGGGCACATCTACATTGCCCGAGTGACTGTAGAAGACAAAAAGTTGCGACAGAGCCAGCGCAAGTCCAGCCAAAAAGGCGCCTAAGTAATCCCTGAAAACCAACCTTGAGGTGAGGAATACTGCAAGCACAGTTCCTACACCCATCACTGCGGAAATAACGCGGGAAATGTTCGCCAGCAGGTCCAGCCTCTCCGAATTCAAAGCCTGCGAAACAATCCGACCATCGGCTGTTCTGGTCTTGGAAGGATGCTTTTCCCAGTATTTCAACAGTGGATGATAAAAGATAGTGTTGATAAGGAAATGTCCCCTCGGATATTTGTACGTCCACTGCCTGAACATGCGTGGCATCTCTCGAACAGTCGTAATGCCCTCGATTGAATCTGGATACCAAGGCACCAGGCCGGACCGTCCCCATCCCAAGCCCACACAGTTCACGATTAGGCTGATAACTACAACAGCTAATAATCCACCAACACGCCAACGGGTCCAATTACCAGAGCTGTCACTCACAGCTTTCAGACTTGTGCCCGCGCCGGGACTTCTTATTGCTTTGCGAACATTATTCCTTTTTCCTTGTCTCGTCAAAATGTTTGTCCAAATGCGCTTCTCTCATAAGCCTTAACGCAGGGGATTCTCAATATTTATTGTTTACGAGCAATCACATACAAGTTTGTCTGAAGGACAAGAGGTACGCGGCCAAAATTTATATGCTTGAAGATATTGCCTATGGGTCCGAACTTTTTTAATTTCTTTAGAGTAAATTCATTTATAGGGTTCATTTTGACAAATCGAGCCTCGAATCCATGCCTGGACAATCGCCGCCTCAATTGGCCGGGTGAATGCAGTGAAGGATGGTAGTGTCGCCATCGCAGTGTTCTCGTCTGCAGCGTCTCAAAGATAATATTGCTGTACTTGTTTGGTGTCTGGAACAGGTAGTAGCCGCCCGGACGAAGGACACGAAAGACCTCGCTTGTATGTCGGTCAACCTGGGCAATATGCTCGAACAAATCAAAGCTCAACACAATATCGAAGGTCTCATTTTCAAACTGTAGCTCTTCGCCCGCTGCAACGTCGAGTTTAATGTCACCGTATTTTTTGAGACCGTAAGTAATCGCCTCGCGTGATATGTCTCTGCCAATAATATCGTGTCCCTGCCTGGTCAGCTCGAACACTACGCTGCCGATACCACAGCCGACTTCCAAAATCCTGTGGTTCGTCTGCAGCAGATTGGTTTTTGCAAGGAATTCCAGGTTCGTCTGCAGGTTCCCAAACTCTTCCCTGCCCGTCTCAAATCCCCGGCGCCAGGATTTATCATAGATTTCCTGCTGCTTCTTAAGGTCCTTATCCATTCACCTTATCAGGCCTTTTGTTACCCGGTAATGCTTTGTGTGTCTATTTCCGCTCGAAAAGAACATTCTCTCCGAACATCCTGTTGGCCATCCGACCGTCTCTCGTTCTTACGTATTGACTGAGCTCTGCAATCTGGTAGTTATTCATAACGAATTCTCTTAACGGCTTCATCGCCTCAAATCGAAGAGCTTCGTCGGGTTCGATTTTCTCACGCAGCAATTCTGAATACGCTGCATCATATCTATCTATTATCAGTTTATTGGCTGGTAAAAAGTCGGCTTCCTTCATACCCATAAACCCTTTCGGCAGTATTGGCCATAATTCCAAGGGCGGCCTGTTCCACGGGAAATGAAGCTTATGAGTGTCAACCATAAACCTGGGCGGCTCCTTCTCGAACGCACTGAGTATTGCTTCAATCCTTTTCGAGAGTATTGTTGGAGACACTGTATGCATCGTCCCTTCAAATGCGTTCGGTACGGTACTCAATCTCTGTGCCTGTACATATATTCCCGGCACCCAGCCCCAGACGTAGATTGTATCAGTGTCGGTGGAATTGTCGCGGATGTATTCGCCCACAACTTCCCAGGAACCCTTTAATCCTTTCCTGCGGTTAGCCACCTCTTTGAACTTCTGGGCATAACCTCTACTTTTTGCGCCGTAGCTTGTGTTGGAATGTGGGCTTTTTTCTATGCCGAAGAATATGTGCCACGACATTCCTATCATAACAAGCAAGCATATAACGCCAACGGCCTTCCATACGTTCTTATTTTCAGGTTTTTTGAGCAGCTCGGTATAGGTGGCAATTAAGTATCCGCCTAACATTGCGGCCGACGCGTTCAACGGCAGATAATACTGCTCATAAGAACGCGGACTGACACACACAAATCCCATATCAAGCAGCCACCACACTGTGAAGAGCAGCACGAAGCGGTCGCAGCTTCTTTTCTTCTTTTTTTCCGCCGACGCCGCCCTGCGAATCAGCCGCACAATTCTTACTGCAATTGCGCCCGCTGCCAGTGCTATCGGCAGTATCAACAGCTTATAATATCTCAGCACCCTGCGTCCTACTTCTTTTCTCTCCTCGACCTCCAGTGCCTGCCAGCTTTTGTAAACATATCCCGGCAGCAACTTCGCAAGCAATCCTTTCTCTTCTGGTTTGTCCGGAGCCGCATTCTCGTTCGTCTCAGATTCTGCCGGGTTGTCCCCGGCACCTTTCTGAGGACTCGCAAACGATGAGACTATTGGCTTCCATACGAATGCATAAGGTAACATCTGGCCGTTGTGCCGGGTCAGCAGCCAGAGATATACAGGTGCTATTACAATCACTGCGCCCGCAGCTAACAATCCTATGTCCGAGGCGGTTTGCTTCCAGCTTCTGTGTTTGAGCAGGGGTTGTGCCAGTACGAATAAACCAATTGCGGCCAAGGCTGAGGCCCCTGTTTCCTTGAACAAAGGGGCCCAGATTACGAACGCTCCGGCCAAGGCGGCCCACCACCATCTTCCGCCCAGTTGCCTGAGCACAAAACAGCTCATTGCCATCACTATAAAGGCTATCATGTGCTGCTCTTTGACGTTTCCGAATTTTGCGATAAGCGGTGCAGACAGATAAACTGATGCTACTATCACACTCACCGCGGCAGGCAGGGTGCCGAAGAGTTTTCGCAGCGCGATAAACATTAGTAACAAAGCGGCTGCCTGCAAAATCCCCTGTATGAGCTTCGGGCCCGTTTCACTAAAGCCGCACAGCCATACCCCCAGGATATTGACCAGCAGCGTCCCCATCTGGGCGCTGGGTCTTTCATCGACGCCGATTGTGGCGCCGCGCAGTATCTTTTCCGCTGAGTACACGTATGCGCCGCTGTCGTAAGGTCCGGGAGAGTTGAGCTCAAAGTATTTTCCCAGGACGAACGGTATTGCCGCCAGAATTGCAATTATTGCCAAAAGCACAAATTTCTTTTTGCTTTCCTGCAGGCTTCCCATTTTGCCGCTTTTTGCAAGATGGGGTCCCTGTTTAATGGGGACAGGAGGTTTATGTATATGTGGTTTTAGCTGCCTTCTTGAGGGTCTGTTCTTTCGGCCGGCTTTGCTCATTTTTCGTCTCCGGTGTTGTCGGCGCCTCTGGCAGGCGATTCGAGGATTTCTTTAATGACGTAAGTTGGGCGATTTTGTGATTCGTGATATGTTCGCACCATAAGCTCGGCGAGCAGGCCCATCAGGATGAGCTGAATGGTGGTAGTAATCAGCAGGGCGGTTAAAAACAATAGCGGGTTTCGATTCATAGGAAAATCGTTCATGTATTTTTGATAGAGCACTACCAGGCCTGAAACAACCGCGCCGAGCGCGCTTACCAGTCCAAGCCCGCCGAAGATATAGATTGGTTTCGTGGAGAATGAGCCGAGGAACTTGACGGTAATCAGGTCCAATACGACTTTCAGTGTGCGGCCCAGCCCGTATTTTGCGGCGCCGGCGGTCCTCGGCCTGTGGTTGACTACCATTTCGGCGATTCTGGCCCCGCTCCAGCTTGCAAGGGCCGGGATGAACCGGTGCATTTCGCCGTATAGTTTTGTTTCAGCCAAGACTTCCCTGCGGTAGACTTTAAGGGTACAGCCGAAGTCGTGCAGTTTGACCCGCGTAATTGTGGCGATTAGCCAATTTGCGATTTTGGAAGGAATCAGCCTGGTGATGGCGTTGTCGTGTCTCTTTTTTCTCCAGCCGCTGACAACATCAAATCCTTCGTCGAGTTTCTCAATCATTTTAGGTATATCTGCCGGGTCGTTTTGCAAATCCGCGTCGATTGCCACGATAATTTTGCCTTGCGCGTGGGCAAACCCGGCGGCCAGCGCCGCGGTCTGGCCGAAGTTTTTGCGGAACCGAATGACACGCATTTTGCTGTCGGCCTTTTGCAGCCCGCTTAATATGGTGAAGCTGTTATCGCTGCTGCCGTCGTCTATGAATATTATTTCGTAGTTATATTTATCGGTTAAGGTTTGTGTGATTTGCTCATAGAGTGGGCTGATATTGTCCTGCTCATTCAGCAGCGGCACGACTACCGACACTTCGCGACTTTCTTTGTCCATACACGACCCCGTATAAATCAACTTTGCCGCTTTATAATAAGCGTTAAGCCTTCCATTTGCAATAGATTGCAAAATAGGACTCCTTAAATATCGGCTGTAAAGCCGTGTTTGAGCAGCTAAAATCGGCCTGAAATGATAAAATTCGTATCTCGTGCAGCGTGAAGTGTGGAGCATAAAAAAATGCGGCTCCGAGCCATCCCCAAACTCATCCCTGACCTTGGGGACGCCTTTCGGCGGATTTTTCGGGACTCACTTGAGGCTGCCACCCATCAAAGCGGCTGTTGCAGAATAATAGTTGAACGCGCCGTAATGTTGATTGTCCTTGCTCTTTTTTGGCTATACAGTAAGATGGCATACCACAATGAAGCATAACGGGCATTTTGTGAGTCACCGTAAGTATGGAAGGAGTTAATATGAATACCGCAGAACGAAACTTGAAGCTGCTGCTTCGAGTAGTTGGTATCACGTCCCTGCCGGCCGTCGTGGCTGTTTTTATGCCGTACTCCTGGCTGGTGCGGAGTGTGGAGCTTGCCGAGCCAGGTACTCCGGTGCTGGTGCTTGTCTCCTACCTGGCCCGGCTGCTGTCGGCGTTCTACGTGCTCTTAGGAGGGATGATGGTGGTCTTCTCCACCGACGTTCGTCGGTACGCCGGGGCTATCCGTTTAGTCGCCCTGTGGTCGCTGATGGCGGTTGTCGGATTTCTGATATATGGCGCCCCCGCCCTTGCCAAGGGCAGCTTCGGCTGGTTTATCTGGTTTGTCGCCGGCGACGTCGTCTTTGGCTTCGCTCTGGCCGTCGCCATTCTCCTGCTGCAGCGGCGAATCGCCAAACAAGACAAGAGACAGGCCCCGGATGAAAATTGAGCTACAAGGAAATCGAAGAAAATTGAAGGAGAACAAATATGCGAAATCAGACAAGAAGAGAATTTCTGAAGGCGATAGGTCTTGCGGCAGCTTCAGCGCCGGTGGTATCTATCTTGCAGGGCTGCGCGAGTGCAGGCCAAACGGGACGGGCGGAAAGCAAGCGGCCTAACATTGTCGTTATCATCAGCGACGATATGGGATACGCCGATATCGGCTGCCACGGGTGCAGGGACATCGCGACGCCGAACATCGACTCCATCGCGCAAAACGGTGTCCGTTTTACAAACGGGTACGTCTCGTGTCCGGTTTGCAGCCCGACTCGTGCCGGGCTGATAACCGGCCGATATCAGCAGCGTTTCGGTCACGAGTATAACACCGGTCCGCCGCCCGGAGGCCAGAGAGAGCACGTCGGCCTGCCGGTGACAGAGGTAACTATTGCCGATGTCCTCAAATCAGCCGGTTACGTTACCGGCGCGGTAGGAAAGTGGCACCTCGGATTGTCACCGCATTTCCATCCTTTCAAACGCGGGTTCGATGAGTTCTTCGGCTTCCTGCATGGAAACCACTCTTTTATTGACGCGGGCCTGGGGACATTCAACCCCATCCTGCGCGGCACCGAGCCGGTCGACGAGAAAGAGTACCTCACCGACGCCTTCTCTCGCGAGGCGGTCGCCTTCGTCGAGCGTCATCACGACGAGCCTTTTTTTCTTTATCTTGCGTATAACGCCGTTCACACGCCGATGCAGGCACCGCAGCGTTACAAGGACAGTTTCAAACACATCACCAACCAGAAACGTCGCATCTACGCCGGAATGTTGACATCTATGGACGAAGGCATCGGTAAGCTCCTGGCCAAGCTGCGAGAATTAAATCTTGAAGAAGACACGCTGCTCTTTTTCGTCAACGATAACGGCGGACCAACTGGGGCAAACGCTTCTCGCAACGACCCCCTGCGTGCTACCAAGGGGACGATGTACGAAGGCGGTGTCCGTGTCCCCTTTATGGTGCAGTGGCCCGGCCGCTTAAAGGCCGGCCGTGTTTACCACAATCCGGTCATTGCGCTCGATATTCTTCCGACTGCCGCCGCAGCCGCAGGAGCGGTCGCCTTCGGCGGAAACCGCAAGCTGGACGGCGTAAATCTGCTCCCCTATCTGACCGGCAAGAAGAAAACGCTTCCTCACCAAACTCTCTGCTGGCGGAGCGGCCGGAACCACGCTGTAAGGAAGAAAAACTTCAAACTCGTAAAGATGGGCGATGAGACAGGGCTGTTTGACCTGTCTTCGGATGTTGGCGAGAGCAAAGACTTGAAAGCAGAAAAGCCGGATGTTCTAAAAGATATGGAAAAGACCTACGAGAAGTGGAACTCGCAAATGATAGAACCTGCCTGGTCCATACAACGCAGAACACGCAGAGCAACAAAGAAAAAGAAGAAAACCTGAAAGAGCGCTGCGCGATGTCCCTCACCTACTTTGAGTCCTGGCGGTCGATTAGTAACTGTGGCCCGGATTAGAAACGGAGCTTTAGACGTTATTCGATGGTCGATTCTCAAAGTAGGTGCGGGCTAATAAACTTCCTGCGAAAAAAAACTTGAGTAGAATTTGCCCTGTATTGCATGCTTCTGTCGAGTTTGGCCTCTTCTTTTCACTTCAGCTCATCGACCGGAATCATCGGTGCTGTCCTGACCACGATCTGATTGCCATTCTTTGCCCGGTCTGCTGCTTGATACATAAACCATTTCTTCTTCTGCCGGTCAAGGTAAACGACTGTATGGCGGTAACGCGGCCCGAACATGTGGTATTTTTCAACCGGTTCACTGAGTTTTTCCGGCGAATTCAGGTTGGCTGTGCGAACTTCGATGTAGTTTTTGTCAAAGTCACACACGATAAACAGAGCGATTTTGTGGCCACCTATGAAAATAGGGTCGCATCCGCCTATAATCTGTCGTTTGGTCAGCACGGCCCGCGTGTTTTTCAACTTGTCTTTCGAGGTTCCCATAGCAACTCCCAACTTCCACGCACCCACATTGCCCTTTGCCACGTAATATACGTTGTACTTTCCATTTGCGTAGTAGGCCCCCAACGGGAAGATTTCATCTCCGTACCCCCACACAGAACGATCGTTCCACGACAGAACGTAGCCGTAATCCTTGAAACTCTTTGCGTCGCGGGATTGAGCAAGCGCAACGTGGCAATGTACTTCCTCTGTTGAAGTGTTCTCTGCCCATATAGCACCATAATACAGAAGTAAGTCACCGTTCTTGTCAATCATCCCACCAGCGGAAAAGACGCCCTCCTCGACATTTTTGGCCGGCTGATGAGTAACAATGGGATTGCCGCTGTACTTCGTAAAGTGAATGCCGTCGCTGCTGACGGCCACACCCAGCGCACGGTCCTTAGGCCCGCCGTCCGTCGAACGATTGCCGCTGGCACCCACATAGTACAGGTAGAAAACACCGTTTTTCTTTACGACTGCAGATGGGCTAACCTGACCATAAAGTCTCGCGTCCCAGGAGCCGGATTTGCCGCTTTTAATAACCACTCCATTCTCAGTCCAGTCTGGCTGTTTGGGGATTTTCACCTGCCGTAAACCGTCTCCGAAAACGGCCCCTGCAAATGCAAGAATCCCTATTGTAAACGGGATTGTAAAACTGTTACGTTTCATCAAGGTAATCTCCATAATAAGTGTTGCCGCCCATAACACCGTATTCAGCCGACCTATTCTAATCCCTTTTGCAAACATTCTCAACGCCCAGTCAGTCTCTCATCCTCAACCTTGCCCTTCAAGCTCGAAAAAATCCTTGCATAAAGATGTCTTTTTTGGTAAGTTAATGTACCTTTTGAGTTAGTCGAAAGTTACAAAGAGGCCCCGTTTTGCAAAAAATCGCAAAATGGGAAACCGTATCAGACGTTAATTTGGAGACAATAGTATGAAATGCGTTTGCTTCAAAAAAAACGTGATTTTGCTCGTTGCTGGTTGTTTTTTGCTGTTGCAGTATGGCTGCCAGGAGCAGGCAAAGCAGGCAGAGGTGCCTAAGATAACGCCGACAGCATCTGCCGAGAGGCATCCTGTGGACAACAAGATGGCGACGGCCCCGGCTGCTCCCGCGTCCTATAAAGGGCCTTCGCAGACCTCGCCGGCAAAAGCTGAAACGACATCGGTTCCGAATAAACCGGCCCCGAAGAGGCCGCAACCCGCAGCACAATCGCAAGGGCAGGGCCCGGAAATCACATTTGAAAAATTGATGCACGATTTCGGCGATGTCGCTCCGGGGACAACGAACACTTACGAGTTCAAATTTACAAACACGGGAAACGCCTTGTTGAAAATCGGGAAAATCCGGTGCACCTGTGGCTGCACTGTCACCAGGCTAATCAAGAAAGAATACGCGCCGGGCGAAAGCGGGGCGTTGAAAATAATGTATAGTGTTGGCAACAGGCCCGGCCCGGCAAGGAAAACCTGCTCCGTACCCAGCAACGATACTAAAAAGAGTACCGTTACACTAACTGTAAAAGTAAGGATTGCAATGAAAGTCGAGCACCATCCGGAAAGACTGAACCTTTTGCTTAATAAGGAAAACGCCGGCTGTCCCGATATTACGCTTACCAGCCTCGACAATAAGCCGTTCGCGGTAACGCGATTGAAGTCGACCGGCAATACCATAACTGCCGATTTTGACCCTTCGGAGAAAGCGACGAAGTTTGTTATCAAACCAAAAATCGATACTGAGAAGCTGCGGAAAGGTCTGAGAGGCCAGCTCGAAATTGGCCTGACGCATCCCGAATGCAAAAAGATAATGATTGTCTTCGATACATTGGCGGAATTTAAACTTGAGCCGCGGATAGTCTACGTCCGTGAAGCTGAACCGCAAAAGCCGGTAACAAAGAAGGTCTGGGTATTCAGCAATTATGGTGAGGATTTCGAAGTTGAATCCACATCGTCACAGAAAGGCGCTGTAAAAGTTTTGACTCAGAAGAAGATTCGAAACGGGTATGAGCTCGAGCTTCAGATAACACCGCCGGACGCCGAGGCCAAAAGAAGGGTGTTCACGGACGTGTTTTCCGTAAAGATAAAAGGCGGCCGGCAACTGCAAATTACCTGTTACGGAATCTATTTGAGAAAAGGCGCGAAAGCGTCCCGCCAATGAAGGTCAACCTGCCTATGCCGCGGTTAGCAACTTATATGCGTATATCGACCCCGTTAGAAATCCTTGTCAAAGCCAACAAAAAGTTCATTATCTCGTTATTTCTAACGGGCCTGACAGCAGCGGCCTCGTGCACGTTGGTTTCAAAGCCCACCCAGAAAGCCGATGTGGTTACGGTTTTTCTGACCGGTAATGAGCTTGGGACGATGAAGCCCTGTGGATGCAGCGGCGGACAGCTCGGAGGACTTGACAGACGCTCAGCGGTCTTCAACAGCGTGCCCGCAAAGAGTAGGTTGATTGTCGATACCGGCTCATTCGTGGAAGGTGACAGCGAACAGGACATAATCAAGTTCGATATAATAATCCGGGCGTTTAGCCTGCTCGGTTACGATTTGGTCAATCTGACGGAAAAAGACATCGCAACAGCCGAAAATCTCGGTCTGCTGGATGGTATCGGCTCGCTTTTTAAAGTAATCAGTTCTCTCAAGCCGACCGATGTGAACCTGGCCGCAAAGTTTACGAAGAAGTTCTCGTTGAAAAGCGAGACTGTTGCCGTGACAGTTGCAGCCTTCGACGCGGAATCGGCGTCGATAGAGCAGATTGGAAGGCTTTTTACCGCCCCGCCCGGCCTGCAAACGGTCAACATCCTCATCCTGAACCGCTGTGGTCCCGGCATTATTAATTCTATTACGAAGCAGGCAATTGTAGATTGTCTGGTTTGTCCCGCCGAATCTGACGAGCCGGCCCTATTGTCTGCTCCAGATAAAAAACCTTTGGTTGTATCGGTAGGCCGCTTCGGCAGATATATATGCAACTTGCAGATTAAACCAGCCAAAAACAAAGGCAAACCTGTATTGAGTTTTGGCCTTATTCCGGTCGAAGAAGAGTTGCCCCCGGACAGTTCTCTGCTTGCATTGTATGAAGATTACCAACAGCTTGTTAAAGAGGCCAATCTTTTAGAGAGGTATCCGCGTTTTCCTTTGCCGGATGGTTTGGAATATACCGGCCCGGAGTCCTGCAAGGGTTGTCACAAGTATGAATATGAAAAGTGGAGCGCCACGCCCCACGCCGCAGCTTATGCGACGCTCAAGACGGTAGGTTCGGCGTTCGACCCCGAATGTGCGGTCTGTCATGTTGTTGGTATGAAATATGAAAGCGGTTTTGTTTCGGAGCAGAAAAGCGGCGATTTGAAGGACGTCGGCTGCGAAATCTGCCACGGTCCCGGCTCGGAACATAGCAGAACTCTCGGAACAGCAAAAACCACAGGGCCGAAGCTGGATTGCACCGATTGCCATACACCCGAGACAAGCGGTGAGTACTCCGGAAATGAAGATCTTTATTTTGAAAAAATAACTCATTGGAGGGAACCAAAGGCCGCCGCCGATGTCAAATAATATAGGCGATAATAGACCATAAGTCGTGATTCGTGAATAGTGGCTTCTAAAATTACAAGCCGGATACGAAATATGATAAAGACTTTGCGAATAACTACTGTTTTAGCGGCGTTTTTGGCTGTCGGCTTTTTTGCTTTTCCTGTTGTCTTTGGTTATCGCGGCGATGAACAGATTGAGCAATTTCTAAAGTTGCCCGGCGCGGTAGAGAGGTTTAATAAAGCCAAAGGAGCTAAAGTCTCAAAGAGTAAAAACCAGGTCTCACCGCTTGTAAAGCAGGCGTCGGCCTTTGGATTTTATCTAGATCCTCCTCCTGCACCGGCGCCAGTAAAAAGGGCCCCAATCGCTCGTAAGGCAACGACGCCTTCTGTTCCCGAACTTCCAAAAGCCTTCTCGGCCAAGTTTACGCTTATCGGCACCAGTTATTATTCGGCACGTCCGGAACGGTCGTGGGCCTACATTGACGAACCCGGCAAGGGCCTGCACTGGGTCAGACAAGGCAGCAAGGTGGCCCATTTGCTTATTGAGCAGGTGAAAAACGGCTCTATAGTTGTTAAAGACCGTGACAAAAGTGTTACGCTCGTGGCGGTCAGGAAGCCGAAAAAAAGTCTTATTAAAGGCGAAAATACTGCCGAAACCGCCGCTGCTTTGCCGGGGGCTTCTGCCAGTATTACAAGCAGCGTATCCCCGCAGATAGGTGATAGGAAAGGTCTGGCGTCGGTTGTAAGCAAAGCTTCTGACAGCGTTATGAGCAGCGGCCAGCGGCAGGCCATCGCCAGGAAAGGCCCGGCATCCGTTTTACGTAAGCCGCCTTCAGCGACCATTAAAAGTGTTAGACGGTCGGAGGCGGCAATGAGAGAAGCCGCAATGATGGAAAAACTTGCCGCTGAGATAAGTGCCATGCAGGCCGATGCCATCTCCGGCAAAATTGATTCGCAGCGCAGCGCTGAAAAAGGCCAGGCTATGTTGGATAAATTTATTTCCGACCTTGAAGCTGCGCGCGTAACTCCTGAAGAGGCAGAGAAACTGGACCGTTTAGGTGAAGAGTTGAATAACGTTCAGCAGGACCCGAATCGTGCCGGGAGTCCGAAGATTGAAAGGTCAAGAAGTAGCAGGCTCCAGCCGCCGAGGAGGCCGCCCAGGTAATACCGTCTGCTGCGACAAGACCGATGTGAACCATTGGTGAAGTCGGGCACTTGCCGTTCTAAAAGTTGCAATTTCAGCTATTGGCCAGCCTACAGGCATTCCCCAAACGCCATCTTTGGCGTTTGGGAACACACCTAAATTTACAGACCCCGGATTACAGCTCTTTGCCCCGGTTGTTCTTTTGCTGTTTTTTCGTAACCGTTCAGGGGGTAATATGCTGAAAGTCCGGCCCTTGGACGGGTTGAATTTTGGCCGTTTTTCGTCATTGCGAGGAGCGAAGCAACGAAGCAATCTCGATTTTCGAGCGTTTGAGATTGCCACGGCCTTTGAAAAAGGCCTCGCAATGACACAGAAAGGCGATTTATACCCCTGAACGGCTACGTTTTTTCCAGCTTCAAATCGGCAAATTCGCGGTTTTTGCCGCAAATCTGCGGAACTTTTGGGCCTTTTCTGTGTCTGAATATATATGGGGTGCTCGATTTACTGGAACCTAAGCCCATTTTGCAATAAATCGCAAAATAGGGCCCCAAAGCCGGCATTTCGGTGGAAACCCCATAAGAACTTCAACAAAGGGATTATTTGAACAATTTTAAGCTAACTAAGATGCTCGATAACTACAGAAATTGCGTTGTTTTGAAAAATACAAAGATTAACAGTTCTTCAACCTAAAGAGGGGCTTATGGCTGCAAAAACAAGCTATCACAGAAACTTCAGTTTTGGGGCCCCAACACGCATCGTTTCGCGTTTGGGGAAAACCTTTATTTTGGCAGTAACTCTTGTGCTTGCCAGCAGTTATCTTTTAGCCGCTGACCCCGTTAGAAGTAATCCCGAAGGAGCTCAAACTTCTAACGGGGCCGTTAGCGGCTCTGTTCCTGTACAGGCGCGATACAGGGTTTTTGCCTTCAGACACATATCAACCGAGCAGGCCAGGAAGTTCCTGGCCGAGGCCAGGCTCGGCACGGTTTCCCAGTTGCCTACCGCCAATATGCTTTTGGTTACAGCTCAGCCGCGCCAGTTGATTAAGGCAACTGCTATTTTGAAGATTATTGATGCCGACACACCATTTGTCATGAAGGCGATTTTGCCCGCCTCAGCGGCCAAGAACCTGCCCTTGAACGAGCAGATTGCAGCAGAAATTGGCGGCATATCAATCGGCAGCTTCTCTCATCCACCAAGTGGTGTTGGAAAGGCCAAAGCAATTATAGATGTCCACGATGATGCTGTAGTAGTAATTGCGCCGGCCGACCAGCTTGACAAAATTATCGAAGCCGTCGAAAAATACGCTTCTAACGGCAGTATTAAGCACCTTCAAAAGGCCACAGCCGATGTCCTGCAGCCAATCCAGCCGCAAAAAACGCTCGAACCAGGCCGGAAAGAAGGGCCGAAAGCCGACCGGGTCGAAAATGCCGAGCTTGAAAGAGTAAAAACGGAGATGGAAAAGGTAAGAACCGAGCTTAACCACAGGAATGGTACTCTCGAATCCGAACAGGCAGAGACCGATGCAAGCGGCCCCGAATCAAATGGGCTTTTCACAAGACTTCTTGATTCGCTTAACGAGGCCGAAAAAAAGGTGATTGATCTGGCCCAACCCGACCTCATCGAGCCAAAGACAAATGAATCGGCAATCCCGTTAGATGCCCTTGTAATTCTCCCGGAGAAGGCTACACCGAATGAGCCTTCTGCTGGTTTGAAGAAGAAAAAAGAAACGGCTGTTGAGACTGACCAGCCACCGGAGAAGCCGGACCTTCCTGATGTCTCTGAAAAACCTGAAGATAAGAAGAAGGCTGCCGAGCCACCGGAGAAGCCGGATCTTCCTGATGTATCTGAAAAACCTGAAGATAAGAAGAAGGCTGCCGAGCCACCGGAGAAGCCGGATCTTCCTGATGTATCTGAAAAACCTGAAGTTGAGAAGAAGGCTGACGAACCACCGGAGAAGCCGGACGTTGCTGCTGTCCCTGAGAAACCTGAAGATAAGAAGAAGGCTGCCGAGCCGCCCCAGAAACCAGACGTTGCTGTTATTCCTGAAAAATCTGTAAAAAAACCTGGAGCTGAGAAAATTACTGCCAAGCCGAAGCCGGAACCTGAGAAAGTTACAGAGCAAGCCGGGGCCAAAGTTGAGGAGCCAAATCAAGTTGCTCCCATTTTGCAGGAAGAGCCCAACACGGTAACCCAAGTTGTCGAGCCGGCTGTTGCAAACGGACCATATCAGCCGGAGCTCGCCACAATCGGTGATGACACGCTTGAGCTGGATATGCCCCCGAAGATTAACATCATTGATTTGCTGGATTTGGTCGGTAAATATTTAGATCTGAACTATATGTATGACCCGGCCGATTTAACAGGCTTAAGAGGCGAGGTTACACTCGTACTGCAGGGACCTATAAAGATAAAGGAGTTGTATCCATTGGCCGAATCTGTGCTGAGGTTCAAGGAATTTGTGATGACTCGCAGGGGCAATCTTGTAACGATTGTCCCTAAGACAAAGGTGTTCGATATTGACGCTCCCATAGTGGACCCCAGGAATCCCAGAGTTCAAGCCGGCAATGTAATCATAACCCGTATCTTTGAGCTGGAACATATAGATACAGCAAGTGCAAAGAATCTTTTGGACAGTATGAAGCTTGGTGTAGACATCAACACCTCGATTTCGGAACTGGACAAACTTATCGTTACCGGATACGCCTACCGGATGTCGCGTATAGAACAGCTTCTGGATATGGTCGATAAGCCGGGTAAGGAGAAAAAGTTCAGGTCCAGGACGTTAAAATATACGATGGCGAACACACTTGCTACGAAAGTTAAGACACTTGCCGAGCAGTTAGGCACTGTATCAATTGCAATTGGTGCAACTACGGGGGCATCGCCGACATCTACCGCGCGCAGGCCCGGAGAGTCGACAGCCGTGTATCAACGCCGACTGTTGGCCGCCAGAGCCGCTGCCGCTCGAATACCTCCCTCGCGCACGACAGGGGCTGCCGCGCCGTCCGCCGAACCCACCGTCTATCTCGATGCCGACGAAAGAACGAACCGAATCCTGATGATAGGCCTTGAAGATCAATTAACTGTTGTCGATACGCTCATAGATGCCCTTGATGTGGAGCAGCAGGACCTGCGGACTCTGCGGCTGTACGAAATCCAGCATGTCGATGCCGAGGAGGTAACGACAAAGCTCAGCGAGCTTGGCATAATTAGCGGCGGGCGAGGGACTACGGGGAGGACAACCACCAGAACCACGACCGCCAGACCCATCCCCGGCAGGCCAACCACCGCCAGGCCTACTACGGCTACAGACACCGGCACAATAGAAGAGCCCCTTGTGGAAGAGCCGCAGGTTGTAATAATTGAGCCGACCAATTCGCTTCTGGTAAATGCCACCGCCGAGCAGCACGTCCGGATAGCTATTATTATAGGCTATGTGGATGCCGTGCAGGAAGTAGACCAAAATCCTTATGTCATATACCAACTCGAAAACCAGGACCCGGAAGAGCTTGCCGCCGTCCTCGAAAAGCTTATTTCGGAAACCATCACAGAAAAGAGCGGAACAGGAGCAGAAGCAAAGGTCGTAAGGACAACAACGAAAAAGAAGATAGAAGAGGACATCATAATCGTTCCCGATACGAAGAGTTATTCGCTTATCGTTTACGCCAGCAAAAAGAACCAGCAGTGGATTGCCTCGCTCATCAAGGAGCTCGATGAATATCGCCCGCAGGTACTGATCGACGTAACACTCGTGAAAATTACAAAGAGCGATGTGTTCAACTTCGACCTCGAATTGCTCTCCAGTATTCCTGATATGACATACGTTTCAGGTCAAACCAGCGTAACCAGTAGTATCATTGATTTATTACTCGCTTCTGATATTGATCGAAATAAATTTGTCGAACTTCAATCCATTAAAGGTGAGTTTAAGGGTTTTTACGGAGACGAAAAAATAAATGCTTTGTTCACAGCTATGCAAACCAAAAAATACGGCAGGATTATGGCAAGGCCAAAGCTCCTTGTTAACGACAATGAGACAGGAAACATTAAAACTGAGGCAAAGACCACTATTGTTTCAGCGGAGACGAAGGTAATCCCCGGCTCAGGTGTTACAGCTTCAACCGGAACCACCTCGGTTAAGATTGACACTTATACTTCCGACATCACGCTTGATATTACACCTCATATAAGTAAGGGTGACCAGCTTCGGTTGCAAATCACCCTCAACCGAACTGATTTTGAGTGGCCTGAGGAAAAG
>Ga0114919_10000319_pt1 | contig 36335 bp, 54 predicted proteins | sample BlataG_FD_88682 | JGI IMG/M metagenome (GOLD analysis project Ga0114919, IMG submission 88682) | Deep subsurface microbial communities from Black Sea to uncover new lineages of life (NeLLi) - Black_00105 metaG | ecosystem: Environmental > Aquatic > Marine > Oceanic > Sediment | place: Atlantic... | reverse complement strand
TTCACCTTGCCCGCCTCGGCCAGCTTGGCGATATAATCCTTCTCGGACTGTATCGCCTCCTCAATCCCCTCGGCAGACTCAGCGTCCTTGAACCTCTCCAAGAGCTGCTCTTTGGCAGCATCGGGTAGCTCGGCCTTGTCTACAGCCTCCTTAATGGCGGCTTGTGCTTCGGCTTTCACTTTTGCCTTCTCTGCCTCCTGCGCCTTGGTCTTGAGGTCGTCGCGCTCCGTGGTCAGAGTTTCAATCTGACCCTCCAGTTCCGTGATTCGCTCTTCAAGTTCCATCTTGTGCTTTACCTCCTTCTGAATTTCTACCCTGACCCCAGCCTCAACAGCTTTAATTAAGTCAGGGCGACGGTCCTTCAGGGTTGATAGTTCTACTAGGTCAATATCCCTTTGCCGGTCGGCCTCGTAGAATGTGACCACCCCGCCGGCGCCAGGTTCGGTTACAAAATCAACCGACCTGGATGCGACCAGCTTCTCAATCACCAGCGTCTCTTTACCATCAATGGTAGCCTTCGATGCGCTTCCCACTGCATTGATTGAAATGCCCATCTCTGAAAGCATCCCTTTATCTCGCAGTGAGGCTAACTTCGTTAGCAACCATGGCTCGATGATTTCAGCAATACCGGTGATAGTGCCGCTTTCATCGCATGTCACATTGGTCAAGGTGGCAACCCAGTCCTTTATCGACCTCTCAGGCCGGGCTTCTTCCTCTTCCTCGGTCGGATGGTCGGCATACATTTTCTGTCCTTCGAATATTTTATAATCCCTCTTCAGGACTTCCTCAGGATAGTAGCGAGAATTATCTTCATTGAAGCCAGCCTTGATAACAATTACTGTAGCTCTCCCTTTATCAAACTTGGCCTCGGTAAGTGGGACATAGCTTAAAATCAATTCCCTAGTCTCAACTTCTTTCACCCACTTCGGAACCTCATCCGGTTCTACACCCAGCTTGCTATATTCTGCTCGGATTTTCCTCTTCACGGCTGGCAAGTCAGCTGAAGGAATCTGCACTTTCTGTCCCCTGAATCCGCCAGGGCTTAAAGCCGCAGCTGCTCTGCCCAGCTGGACTCGGGTGACTTTCTTCTCAAGGTCTTGCCAAAGCCTCAGTTTCCAGGTGGTAGACTTTTCGGGATCACCCACATAGGCATAGGCAGCAGCAGGGTATTTAACTCCATCCTCAGTCTTCATGACCTTCTGCTCTTTCAGCCAAGCCAGCACCTTATCAGCTTCTTTGAGAGCCTCTTTAGTTTTTTCTTTATCCGGCTCTTCAGACGACAGCAACTCCTGGCAAAGCTCCACAATCTTCTTGAGTCTGGCTGCATCCAGGGCTGCATTTCGTTTCCCTACTTCCTGAATAATCTCAGAGTATTTGGCTTGTAGGGCTTCTATCGGCTCATAGGTCGTTTGGCGCATTACCTTCTCGGGTTCTCCTAACTCCACCTCGCCCTTCTCACTCAGGGTATAGCTTATCTTATAGTCCCCACTTTTCACTCGGTAGACACACTCGTTATCCCAGACATCTTCCACATATAAGTAATCATCCCCGCCATATCCGAACTTGTCGATAAGTGCCACCTTCAACAATTCCCGCTTATCCTCGGCACTAAATTTACTGGCCATAATAACCTCCTTGCTTTCTTTGGCTACCCAGTTACCATCCTCATCCTGCCTGTATTTCATTTTGACAGCAGCCCAAGCAGTAGCATTCGCCTTCGCTTCATCGCCCTCATATTGTTCGAAGGCGGAATTGTAGGCAGCTACCCAAATCTCAATAGCGTGCTTTGGTAGTTTTTCAATCTGCTCTGGCGGATTATCAACTGTATAAGGCATAATTACCTCCTATGAAATGTAGTAATGCATCAAGTTCCCTTCGTCATCAAAGCCATTAGCTTGATGCTCCTCGCAGTAGGGGCAATAATCGTAGTAATAACAAACCATCCCTGATTTATCTATGATATATCTTCTTATCATCCACCGCCCACAAGAACACATAAGCATAATTACACCTTCCTCTTGTCGCCGAATACAATAAACCAAGCTACCCGCCACCGAACTGTAAACGGCAATTCTTTAATCTCTTTCAGATATTGTCGCCAGTTCCGCTTCGTTCCCTAGCGTATTTTATGGGCTAATCTTCCGTTCATTCCTTACTCCTTTATCTAGGTAACCTTTAGCTATTATTTTCTTAAGAAAATAAGCCAAGCAAGATAATGATTATAGTAATAATCCTCACATCGCCCATCATATATAAGCAGGTTTATCCTCTTTCTTAGCTTACAAATAGGACATCTGAAATAATTGGCTTTTGGGTCATTCAACCTTTGTGAATATCGCTTAAAGAGATATACCCAGAAACAATAATAGAGGATGCAGCAGACAGGTATATTGCTGTTTATCCCCGCCATAAAATGGCAAATCAACCAGCTTGTCTTCCTTAAAATTCTTTTCAAGTTGCTAACCTCGCAGGTGCCAGTGCACACACGCAGTTAGGATGGGCTGGCGGTCTCATATGTCCGCTTGAAAATTCCTTGTCCATTGATATCACGCCATCAGCCTCATTACCAGCACATATAGGACAAGGGTCACCACCAGTCACCCATTCTTTTGCCTCTATATTCATATCCTTTGCTCTATCCATAAAGGCTTGTGAAAGGGCATCGCTTGTTTCAGTCCGGGCTATAGTCCTCGCTCTGGTTCTGGACATATCGGTAAATCCCTTTCTGATGTCCGAAGTAAGCCCAGGTATGCCCCGCTTATTTTTTATACCTTCACTAACAAGATGAGCCAGCCTTGATTTGGTCTCGGTGTCCATACTCTTGATAAGCCAACCTGCACGCTTACTGGCATAGTCTATAGCCGCTTGCATCGGCGGCCCTTCATAGGGCACACCCCCCCACTTCATCATTTCTACAGAGCCGGCAATGTAAATCATCGCCAGTCGCCCATTAAGACGAGTAAAATAACCAAGGGTAATCATCCTTAGATATGGCTCAAAGATATCGTCCAGCTCACTACCCAAGGACTCCTTGATATGGCGGTAATAGAGGGCATCCATCTGGTCGTAAGGGAAGCTATCTCTCATGGCCTTAAAATACTGCCTTAGTTCCCCCTCGAAGTCACTAGCTAGTTTCAGGTTCTTTGTTGAGAGGGGATTAGCAGGTAATCTATCCTGGGCTTCCTGAATTAATAGGTTGAACTCGGTTCCTACTGTCATCTTTACTCTTTTCAGATGGGTATATCCGCTTTTCTTTTGTTACTTTCCCCGTGCCTTTACATTTGGGACACGGGAGTCTTATAAATCCATGCTCATATTCTCGGTAGCCCGTCCCATGGCAGGCTCGGCATTTTATCTCGTAGAAAGTCCGCTTGTAGTTAGGCATATCTACTCCTTTTTTATTTTTTACCGTTTACCTGTATAGCTTCCCGCAGGTCTCTGAGCGCCTTGACCAGCTTTGCATCCGGGTTTCCTTTGCTCACTTCGTTCAGTGTATCTAGCACCTCGGCCGGGTCGTTTATACCCAGCGTCAAGAGTGCTATCTGCTGGACATCGGGCGAATAGGCGAACTCCGGCATAACGGTCAGGATATCCACCAGCGACTTGGCAGCCTGGGCCACATCGGCCGGCGCTATCGTCGGGAAGTCCCTGTCCACATACCACTTGTCCGCTGGTACTTGATTATGCTCAAGGATAACCTCATCGATGTCCTGATAGGTGTCCCCCCAAACCTTCTGGTATGACTGGAACATCTTCATCATCGGCAGCTCCACGGTCTTGGCCGTGGCAAGATTTCCGATTGATATATCCCCGAAGTATTGCTCGGGGATTCCGACGGCGGCCGCTATCTGTAGTTTAATCATCCGGCCATCCTGATAAGCGGCTGAGGCCCCCGTCTCTGTTTTAATTGGTGTAGTCAAGACCCCCTCATTTTCTAGTAACTGAGAGCCAGCAGCTATTTCTTGCTCGTGGGTCTTAGCCTTGATAGCTTCCACAGCCACTTGGCCGCCCTTCACCTTCGTCTTCCATGCGAACCTAGCCAATGCCAGCATAATCGCTATACGGCTGGCCAGGAAGCGCCGGTACTGCTTTATCCAGTCAAGAGCCGGCAGTAATAAGGGGTTCCCGCGCTGGCTGATGGTGTTGTAAGTCAGGTGGTAAATCAGGGCTTCGTCATTGTGCGTGACGCTATTCCCTAGAGCATCCTGGACAGCCTCGCCTTTGATATTGGTCGTGCTCCGATATATCGTCTCATGTGCTGTGCCTTGCCTATCCGTCCACTTCCGGCGGTAGAAGCGGACATCTTCAATATCGTCAGGGTTAGTGATTATCTCGGTTATCTCCAGTGGATCAATTCGCCTTATGGTACCCGTGCCGTTCCCACCTAGGAATATGGCAAAGAAAACCTCGCCGTCAACCAGCAGCTTGTCGGATGACTTGCGCTGTCCCCTGGCTGATAGCACCGCCTGATTGGTCTTTGAATCCCAGAAGGACTCCAGCGCCTTTTGTGCCTTCTCGTCTTCCATCTGCCAGGTCATGCCGGAGCCGAAGGTATAATCTGTCCAGAGCCTTATTGCCTGGCGAGCCAGAGGGTCCTTGGTGTAATAGAGCCGGGACAACCTCAGATTAGTAATCCGTTCCTGCGCAGTAATGATTTCGCCGGTTCCCTGACTGAGGTTTATCCAGCCCTCGTCTTCAAGTTTTAGCTCAGCTTCAACACCTGTGGTGGCTTCCCGTATAAGCTGCTCCAGTTCACCACCCGGTATTAGCTTCTCCTGTTTTGTCTTTGGCTTCGGATTCATTTATTCCTCTCTCTTTTGCATAGAAGGTGGCACAATTTTAGTCAAACACTTTCGGGCTTCGCGTTCAGACCAGTGCCTATGCTTGCAAAGCCTCCGTATAAAGCCACCTTCCCTGACGATGGGAACGAACAGTTTGTTGTCCCTGATTATCTCGTATGTCCTGACCATCATATCGACCTCTGCCTATGACCCAAGGTAGTCTAACACTCGGAAAGGTTTTAAGGGGCGTAGATTTCGACTTGGGGGCTTCCTATCTAGGGGGAGGCTCGCCTTTACCACCTTGCCTATCTGAGTATTCCAAGAAGACAAGCATTAAACACATAAACCCAAACAGTATCAATCCCGCTATCATTATATCAACTCACTTTCTGCGCTACCTGGCATGCCAACTCCATATTGTGCATTATTCTGTGTGCAGCTTGTCTGAAAGGCTCCTTCTCTTCATCTGTCATATCTTCCCAGAATAGATGCTTCCACTCGGCGTGCGGAGCTTGTTCCGCCGCTGTCGCAAACACTTCCTTAGCTATCTCTTCAATCATAATGCTCCTTTCAAACCAGTTCCAAATCCCTGACTATCTCCATCGCGTCGTAAATAATAATCCCCTCGGTCGGCTCCAGCTCTGCCTCTTCCAACATCAGCTCAGTTATCGCCCAGACCAAGGCGTCGAGCCGGTCAGGTGATTTGTCCCCTGGCTCCCACTCGCATAGCTGGTCTTCTAGGTCAGGGAAAAAGCCGACATGGTGAACCCGCCCCTGCTCATATAGGGCTGATACCGGTTCGGCCCTGGTATATTTACCGCGGCTGGCGTGAACCTGCTTAAAAGCGACATTGGGGTCAACGGTTCTGACAGTATGCTCCACCATGTCTCCGCCGTTGTTTACCTCGCCTACTATCCGGTCAGCATTAGAGCTGTAATAGCCTGTGACCGCAGCGTTCGCCCACTGGTCTGGAGTTCCCTTGATGGTAAGGTCGGCCAGTATATAGCCGTGCAGTATACCCCCGGTCGGGGCTATACCAGCCACGATAATGCCCGTCTCTGAACTCTCTTCACCGGTAGAAACCGCCGGGTCTATGGCCACCACTATCCTTGTCAGCCCAGGGTGTTCTCGTACCCTTAACTCATCTATGCGGTCTCGCTGCCATAGAGCCTCAGGGTTATCGTCCAGGATCTCCCCTGCCAGTTCCTGCCGGCCGAGCCTGGTTCCCTCATACCGGCTGAGTATATACTTCAAAAAGTCCGGAGCTAGGTTATCTCTGTTTTCCAGTGTATGCCCCCGGGTAACCGCCGTCCTATTATCCTGTAACAGCGCCTTGATAGTTTTGATTGGCCGCGGCGTGGTGGTAACCACTACCTGGGGCTTCTCTCCTATCCGCAAGCCGAACATCAGGTTGTCCCAAGTGTCCTGAGGATATTTGAACTTGCTTAACTCATCTACCCAAGCCTTTTGATGCTGCGGTCCCCGGAGTTGGTCTGGCTCGTCCCCGGAATATATTATGGCCAGTGCTCCGTTCGGGAAAGTCAGCCTACGCTTTGAAGACTCGTATTCCGGCCTGAACCATGGTGGGCTTATATTAAGAATAGCCGAGTCGCCCACCTCCACCATAGTGTCCCTGACATCGGCCTTGGTCTGTCCCACCAAGGCTATAGGGCTGAATCCCTCTTTTGCCCACCTGATGGTTAGCTCGGCGCCGGTGCGGGTCTTGCCTCCGCCTCGCCCACTAAGCAGGAGCCATATATACCAGTCCCATTCAGGCGGCAATTGCTTAGGCCTAGCAAAGAATTCCCAGTCGTATAAAAGAGCCTCAGCTTCCTTTTCCGTCAGTGATTTGAGAGCTCTCAATCTCTCGGACTCAGGTAGACAAGCAAGCGATTGTGCTAATGATTTGACTTCTGTGCTCATTTGCTATATGATTCCTATATGAATGGAGTTAAGTTCTGTTTTAAGTGCAATACTGAAAAGTCTATAGATGATTTCTGCAAAGCCACAAGCACTCCAGATGGACTTCAATTTTATTGCCGCTCTTGCACTCGTGAAGCTAATCGACTCTCCTATGCCAAAAAACATCCTGATTATCAACCACGCAGAAAAGGACGTGATGTTGAGAGGCAAAGGGACTACCACGAGCAATGGCGTCAGGGCAAACGAGCTACTGAGCTAGAATATGAAAGTAATTGGCGTGCCAGAAATCCAGAATCTAACAGATTGCGACATCACCGACGTAGTGCCAGATTGAATCATGCTAAAGGCTTCGCAACCCCTGAGCAAATAAAACAAAGGATAGATTATTATGGTCGAAGGTGTGCCTATTGCGGTGGCCCCTTTGAGCAGCTTGACCATGTTATCGCTATATCAAAGGGCGGCGCACATTGGCCTGCAAATCTCCGCCCTTGCTGCTCACAATGCAATGCCAAGAAAGGTCAGCGACACTGGAAAGATTGGTTATTATCTATTTAGCTTCCGCTTCTTTCTTTCGTTCAGCCAGCCTATTCAACATCTGAATGAGTTTGTCTTTGGCATCATGTTCTACCCTAAAACTTTCTCCTGGGGGATTAGCTATCTCAGTTTTGTCCGCCATTCCAAGCCAATTTTTAGCAAGGAATATAGCTACCGCTGCATTCTTCTCCGACAGTTTAAACAGATTGCGTCTAAGTGAGATTAGTCCTCCGATTCTCTTTTTGCTAAAATACTCCGCAAAACTCACCCCAAAATGCTCCTTGACTCTGCGCTCTATGGTATCCTCAGAGCAGTTGAAAAAGGTAGCTATCTCCGCTAAAGAACATTGAATTAGGCAAAAGCCCTCCAACTGTTTATAATCTATATTGATTTTAGGTCTACCGCCATTATGTTTAGCCATCTATCCTCACCGCCTGCTTATTAGTTTGAATAATCTTTTTAAGCTCTGGTTGATATTAAATTGATAAAAAAAGAAGGAGCAGCTCTTCTCTCTCTCCTTCTCCCTCTCCCTCTCCCTCTCCCTCTCCCTCTCCATGTCGACAAAAGTTACTCAAAAAGTTACAAGGACTTTCAAAGGAAGTGCGACAAAAGTTACTTGACAAGTTACTGCTAAAGGTGATACGCTTAGTATAAAGACTACAGGAGGCAGCACGATGCGTTCTCAAAGACCCCGGACATGGATAAAGCTCTATCCTTCAAGTTGCTTGGATGGCAGCATCCGCTATCAAATTGACCCAGCCGAAAGAGGCACCTGGTATGACCTTCTCCTTTTTTCTGCCCTCTGCTCGGATGATGGCTCAATTTGTGATGGCGACCAGAGACCATATCCCCACAGCTTCATTGCTAACCGCCTTAATATTTCAGAGAAGTTGCTGGAAACTACGCTCAAGAAGTGTAAAGCAGAAGGGCGACTTACTGAAGATGAATATGGCATTCATATTACGAATTGGAAAATTTATCAATCAGAATACCAGAGACAGAAACCTTTCCGGGAGAAAGCAAAAGCATCTTGGGCTGACCGGCAAGACCCAGAACTCATTAAAGCCCTTAGCCCGGACCGGGGGAAAACAAGCGAAGCTACCCTTGGCTACACTTATGAGATGTTTTGTCAAGACGAAAAGGAAATAACTAAAACTTATGGCTATCCCCTGGAGGAGCTTCCCGTTGACCTTGATATTTCAATTACTAACGATTTTAAGGAAAAGTATGGCGAGGAACGGGGAAGGTGGCTTGCTTACCATTTTCTTTCTATCAGGGATGGGGTTTATCTCCCCCCATCAATGACAGAATAAGAAAAAGGGACTCGGCATCTCCTTTAGAGTGTCAAGCCCCCACGAATTAAGACTATCACCAAAGCTGATTTTTGTCAAGTGTGGGATAAAACATCATTTTTGTGGGAAGTTTTGTAGGTTTTACCCCGTCGCCAATCTCGCATCCATTCAGGAAATGTTTGCTTTTTCTGCCTCCATCCCTTCACATACATTAGGGCACTCTGGGCTGGACGGCTTAATTGTTGAAATGTCAATCCCTGATCCACTTCATCCACCAAGGCTTCGCCAGCAATCCCTGTCGTTTTTAACCTATCTTCAACCTGAGCTATTACCTCTTCTGGTTTGGTAAAATATGACTCACTTCTAAAGCCCGTTTGAATGGCGGGGTCAGTGTAGCTTGAACCATCAGGATTATCGACCCAATCACCAGCTAAAAAAGCGCCTCTATGCTCTAAAATCCAGATGACTTGAAAGGGACACCATCTTATCTCTCCATAATGATACCAAGCTTTACCTTCACCAAAGGGGCATTTATTATAATCTTCACACTCTTGACATTCTCTCATTAACGCTTCTGCCCCTGTGAGTTTATCACTCTAATAATAGTCCGCTTTGAAAGCCCAAACCTCTCAGAAAGCTCCTTCGTTGAAACACCTTGCCTGGCTATCTCCATTATTTCTGCATCTCGCTTGCGCTTCCGAAGACTGACTGCCCCGCCTTTTATCTCAAATATGCACTCCTCAAAAGGGCAATCCAAGCAGGAACTTTGACACCCAAGGTATGCCGTAGCCTCCGGGCAGCCACTATCCGCTTTGCCGTAACTTTCTGCATCTTGCGTTCTCATTTGAAATCAAACACCATTTGCCGGCACCTTTTAACAGCAAGCTCACTCATATTCCTAGCGTCTCCGTTATATATCTTAATGTGATTGTCTTGATAATATGGTTTGATATTCATTTGAAGTGTCGCCTTGTCTGTCTTAGCAAGCGGTCAATCTCCTCTGGACTTTCCAGCTTTCCCTTGACTGTGATAGGCTTAAAATCCTCTCTCGGTGGCTCCCAAACAATAGGCACGCCAGGATGCTCCCTCTCCCACAGCTTAGACATAAGGATTAGAAACTTCCGCTTTGTCTCCTCTGGAATTAAGAACCAAATCTTCATTGCCGTTACAAAAGAAAGGCGACCTAAGAGAGGCGAAGCCTCTCTCAAAGTCGCCCTGCTCAGTCCTTCTGTTAGGGCTAAGTTATTTTACTTTCCCGATTTCTTCACTAGCTCATCCTCTGTGCTTAGAATACGATAAATGGCACCGTTTTTAATCAGAATACGGACTTCTCCATGCCCCGCCTTCTTAACGGTCTCAAGCTTCTTTAGTATTAACTCTAGCTCTTCCTTACTTTCCATTTTAGCATATCTCTAGCAGGGTAGCCTAGTCAAATCCCTCCTTATGGATGCTCCGCGATAAACTTATCCACACACGCATCAGTATCATCCTTATACTGGCTGAGAATGTCCCTAATCCTCTTCTGGTATCTCGCCTCTGCCTCCACATTAGCCTTAGAACAGGTTTGTTGCGCTTGGGCTACCTGACTATCACAGTTCTCGTCAATGGAGCGCTCTTCCTCTTGGTAAGTATCATACTTCCCGCCCTCTTTAGTGCGGGTATCCCGGAGATGGTTCTTCCAAGCCTCATCTTTCCTAGCCTTGCGCTCCTTAAAAATAGCCTTCAGCGTAGCCTTGCAGGTCTTGTCCCCGCTGTCGTATGAGGACTCAAGCGTGTTCCACTCTGCCCTCATTGATTCCAAGACCCTATTCCAAATCTGGCTCATTAACTCCCGGTGTGCTACCCTAGCTTGTTCAATCGCCCTTTTGGGTATCATTGTAAACCTCCTTAATTTAATTTGCCTTGTCCCACCCTACACCCGTTTACATTAGTCCAGGGTATGAACCCTCTTGCACTAGCATCACCCCCTTTCGGTTTTTCACAGTAACCTCCTTTGAATTACCTTGGCTTCCTCATCAAAGTATTCCAGCTTGACCATTATCTGCCGTCCAGCACCCTTGCCACACTGGGTTACAAAGCCCACCTGTTCTATTCTCTCAAAGGGTATGGACAAGACCTGTCCCGTATCCCCAAACCTCAGTCTCCATAGTCTGCATTTCCCTCTCAAAGCCCGGTGCAACTGATAGTCCAGCCCCTTAGCCTGGTAGCGCCTGTAAATATGAGCTGAATAAATCACTTGCTCAAAGACGCCATTCTCAAGCGTTCCTACCACATTCCCTTTTACAAACTGTGGCTCACCCATACTCTTTCCATCCACCTCAAAGTCAGCTTGTTCATTGGATATTGTTGCAATCTAGCTATCGGGTAGCTTTTTCTTAACCAATTAAACATATCTATCCATTCTTCAAACCCATCTTCTTGTGCTTCTTTCTCTGATATAGCCCAGAGGGGTTTAAGGCTTTTGCCTATAATCTCAGCCACCCCTAACTTCTCGCCTCCGCCTTTCCTTCTCGGCTTATAAATAACCTGCACCATCTCACCCACTTCCCAATCTCGGTCTTTTCTGGGGAAGCGGAAGGTGGTAAATTCAGGTTGCTGTAACTTATCCCACTTCTTGCTGAAGCCAAATATCCTCATTGCTTCCCCCTTGTCCTGATATGCTTCCTGGTCAAGATGAAGGTCATCTGGTGAGCGACATACTCGCTGATGTTCCCACCATTCCACTTGATTGCTCTCCTGATTAAAACTGGCACAAGCCCAGCCTCTAACCTGAAAGATACTCTCTGCGTTTTAGAGCTTGTTCCTGCCATTTTTTAACCCTTTGCAATGTCAAAGTATTCCCTTTTACCCTATGCCCTTTCTCGTTAATCTGAGCGTCAAGTGTCCGCACTTTTAGCTTTGGGACTCCTTTGGCTGACTCTCTGGCATCTCTTGTCTTGCTTTATAAATACCAGAGGGTAGCTTCTTAAAGTTAGGACTGTGGGTAATACCCCATTCGTGCAGTAAATTGTCTTTAATGAACACCTTCACCCCCGCCTTATCCGCAGCCCGCACAATCTCCTCCACCCACTCTATCTTGGGCTGGAAGGTATATGTTCTATTATTTAGAGGCATTACCCTTTTCAAGCCTGATATGCCTTCCATTCTTGAGGCTAGGGAAAACATCTCAGCATAAGTTCCTGTGCAAGCACCGATGATGAGCCAATTTATATCTAATTCTAGGCAATCAAGATGTCTCATGCCAGCTAACAAAGGCTCAAACGATATGTATTTCACCTTTGCTTCAATATCATGCAGGGCAAATCTAGCTTCCATCAACTTATCCCAAGTAGTCACAGTTACCCCCACCCAGCAGTTATCGGGGAACGGCGACCACTTGATTAGGTTCTGGGGTTGCTTGGTGAGAAGATAGAAGCGGTGCCAAGGGTTATTCAGAATTACATCAAAGACTTCAGCTTGCCAATTGTGAGGTATCCAGTCGCCAAATAGTTCACCCATATCGCAGACGAAGATACCCATAGGAACACCACGCCAATCCATCTTTCTATATGTGTGAGGTGGTATCCTCTCTTCCCAGAAGCGTGGATAGAAGGGGTCATTAAGAGCCACTTTTCTATGAGCTTGTGATAAATAAGCTAATTCAGCTATACCCTCTTGATTAGCCAAATACCTCTGCCTCAACCGCCCATTAGCTAGCCTTCTAGCATAGCAATAAGGGCAGCCATTAAGACAGCCTGTGATTGGATTCCAAGTATATCCCTGTGTGCCGTCAGGATTTTTTACCCATTCAATTTTCGTTTTTTGCACTTGTGCTTCCTCCCTTTAAGTCTTTGCCAGAAAGTATGCCTATTATGACAATCCTGACAGAGACTTAAACCATTTTCTACCTCAAAGATACCTTCGGGATATTCCATAATTGACCGTATATGATGGGCGTCAATCTCCTCAGTCCCCCCACAGTCTTGGCAAGTGTGGTTATCTCTTTTTAGGACTGCTTTCCGCCATTGATAAAATTCTGGCGACCTACGAATACCCCTTACTAACTCTGTTAAACCACCTTTCCAATTGGCATTTCTATTTCCCTGCCTAACCAAAGACATTTTCCTTTTTGTTTCTTCGGAAGCCGTTTTACCTTTCATTGGGTGGGTATGTGTTCTATGCCACTCCTTCATCTTCTCGGATACTTGCCTCTTTTCCTCGTCAGTATGAGGACGGCTTAGATGGGGATGGCTCGCCCGCATTTTCGCTTTTGTTTCCTCTGTATGTCTAAATCCGGGCAGTCTACTCATCTCAACACCTTCGCTATCTCCTCAATCTGGCTTGGGCGCCAGAGATAGACTTCAGCACAGGGAACTTTGGATAGTTCAACTAGCCAGAAGTATTGCTCAGGAGTTGGCTGCCCAGTCTCCGTCTTTAGCTCTGCTATTACTAACCTACCATCCCTTGTCAGAGTGCAGTCTGGATAACCCGCCGGGCTATGGATACTTCGCCAAGTATGATACAGTTTCCAGCCAAACAGCTTGGCTAAATCCCGTATCTGCTCAAAAAATTCCTTCTCAGTTATGTCCATCATTCCTCAAACTCCATCCCCATCTCTTCTGCCACCTCTTTTTTGATAGCAAGCCTTTCATCCATCGTTAAATCACGCCCCTGCTCCTTTAGCATCTCTGAGTTAGCTTTCCTTAAGCGTAATCCCAACTTATTCTGGAAAGCAATATCACGGGGGTCATCTCTATAGTCATACCCCTTTCCCTTTGTCCTAGATGAACCAAATCCCTCTTTGTTCCACCGCTCCAGTATCTTTTCTATATATCCCAGATTGCGATGATTATAGGCACAGGCTTCTTCTACAGCCTTCTCAAACAACCCCTCAGAGCAGGTATCAGCTATTATCTTCAGTCGCTCAAACTTAGTTGGAGTCAATATCCCGCCATCAATCCTTTTCTCCTCAAAGCACTTGGCGATTGCTCCTAGTTTCGGGTCCAAGATGTCCTTGGTCTTGGATGAAGGTTCTTTACTCTGGGGGTTTTGAAGGGGCGTCTCCCCTTCAACATCAGCAGGCGTGGATATTCTATCCATATAATACTTATATGGTATCTCTCCGTAGGGGGTAGGTCGCTTGAGGTTGTAATTCAATAGCTCCTGAACGGCGGTGTCGTGATGAATAGATGTAAGACTCCGAGCCACCCCTTTTAGGAACTGAGAGGACTTTGTCTGTCTTATAACAAAGTTCTTGACCCAAACAAGGTCTTCTTTAGCATACCAAATCACCTTGGGCTTTAATGCCTCAAGGAGAGCTGGTATATCCTCTATAGCCAGCTTTGTCTCAAAGGCAATAGTCTCTAGGGCAATCTCATATAGGCCGGCTGGGTTGCAGTGAGGATTAGTCCAGAGGTAGGCGTAAAGGAGCTTGCCATCTTTAGGCAGCTTCATAACAAAGGGATCGTCCCAAAATGCTGTGTCAAATCCCCTCTCTGGCACTTAATTCTCCCTTCAGAGTTTGCAATCTCCTATCGCAGAACAGTCCTAAGCCTACCGCACCCTCTTCTTTTAAGGCATCACCGCCAACTTTTAACGCCCTTCCTTAAACTAGGCTTCAGACAAGTCACCTAGTAGAAGTATGCTAATTGGCTCTGCTTGTCCAGATACCACTCGGCTCAGGCTGGCCTGGTGGCTCGGAACCTCGTTGCCCTTTCTCACGGAACTCTCGCCCCGCCTGTAGTCCGACGGTTAGTGGTGGCGGCGAGTCCCCCTTAGGGGAATAACTCTATCCCGCTCACAGCGTAGGACACCACCAAGCCCTTCCTGCCAGCCATAGAGAGCCAGATTCGGTTACTCTCCCATCCCGTAACCAACGAGTTCTGCCCTTTCGGGTAGCTGACAGGCTATTATTCAGTTGTTAAGATTTACTTCGGGTTTTTCTTTATATCCTCTATCAATTCGGAAATCTGCTCCGAGGTCAGGTCACTATACTCCCTGATTTTCCACCCCTTCTCATTAACGCAAAACTGTCCCAAGTCCTGTGCCGACCAGTTGCACTCAGCCATTGTCTCTTTAAGAGCCTCAACCGTGTTAGAATTAGAAGTCGGCTCTTCAGCATGCGACTCGGCAGATGGCGGAGTTGTCTTAGGTGCTGGCCCTTTAGACTTTTGAGGCTGAGGTCCGGCAATCAATGGCTCATCTACAACCTCAGTAGCCTCACCCTCAATCACCTCGCCTTTAGAAGCTACAAATTGCTCATCCACCACGCCGACACCAACTGGCATTTCCCCAGGGCATAGGCGGTCAAGTGCTTGGCTCTCGCTCCGAATAAAAGCCATATTCTCAGCACTATTGCCTTTGTCAGTCCCATAAACTGTTGTGCCTTTTCCCCACTTGCCGTAGCCTCTGGCTATAGCACCGGTGGCAGGGTCTTGAAGCACAGTTATCGCTACGATATGCTCGCCATCTACCTTGCCAAAGACCTTCTCTTGCTCCTCCTTCGTCATAATCCGGGGAGTATCATCTACAAAACTAAAAGCTCGTTTCCTAGAAGCAAGCAGGCGCTTTGCCTTGATACCGATTACCGTAGCCCAAGACTCATTAGGCTTCCCCTTATTAAAAGGGATAAGGAAGACATGACCCATCAGTGGGTTTAATGAGTAGCTGGCGCATAACAGCACTGCCCTTGTCATTTCCACCTCGGGGGCATCTGGAAAGACCGTCATCAAGATTTCCTTTACCTCCCCCTTTGTCAATGAAGTCACTCCGTGATACCTTTCTAGCGCCACTGTCCTTTCTTTGCCAAATTGGTTTACCATGATTTCCCTCCTTGATTTTATATTAAGGGACTCAATGCCCTTTTGCTCATATTGACTAGCCTCTCTCACAATGCCTTCATGATGAGTCCGGTGCCAATCGTTACAGGCTAGAAATGCTTTACCTTTATCAAAGTCAAGAAATACATTAAGCATCCCCCCGCAGACTCGGCATTTATTCCGCTTGCGTAACTCAAACAGGTCTTCCCTAGTTCTGCTTTCGTCCTCGTAAATTGGCATAAGGTTTCACTTTCTCACCGTAGTATTCTTTTTGTTGGTTAATAGCCTCACTGATTTGGTGAGCATCCAAGAATCCTGCTACTGTGTTAAAGGTCATGTGCAGGATGAAGCTCGGATGCACTACCTTATCCCTGAGATAAACCCATCGCCCCTTTTTAAGGTGCTCTAATAAAGTATCCATTCCATATATGGTATAACCCTTGCGATATTTATTCTTAGGATATGGCATAACTACCTCTCATTAAGTAGTTCCTTTTTGGGTGCCGGGTTTTGTTCCCATTCTCTTCTCAACTCACAAATGTTAGCTCTACGACCGCATTTTGGGCACTCCGCTATTCGCCACTCATCAACTTTGCAAGTAAAGAAGATATCGCATACGCAATGTATGGTATAAAAAGGAACTTTCCGCGCCCAGTCCATATCAACTATCTGCATTAATCTATTTCCTTTCACCTTATAAAGAAGGCATAAGTCGGTGCCTCGGTCAGAATCTTGTTGAGCTTTAATGCTTCCTCGGTAAGTAGCTTACCTCTAACTAACCCTTCAAGAGCTTTGATATTCAGAGTTTCAGTAACTACGGCAGGAGCAAAGTCGGGGTAGTTTCTTTTGAAGGCGGCAACATCATAGCTCTTACTCATCCGCCGATACTTGACTGCATAGTCCCCAGCCTCAATGTCCTGATAGCTGCCTAGGGCTTCAACGGCAGCTCTGATATTAGCTTGAAGGTCAACTATATGTTTCATTGACTCCTCAACCGCTTCATAAAGTTCTTTATTCTTTCCCTTGAGTTCATCCTCTAATCCAGCTAGAACTTTCTGCTCAAGATGCAGATTATCAAGAAGCTCCTTAACCCCTCGTGGATTGCAAAGGTTCTCAGCACTATTGGTATAATCTGGTGCTTTTTTAGTCTCTGCCATTTTTGTCCTCCTTAAAATCCTTGACTCCTTCTAATATGGTCAAAATACTTCTCCAAACAATATGTATGAACCCGCTCAGGGAATTTAATACTTCCCAAGCCACCACCTCCAACCACCACCGAATAGTAATAATCCCTCTCCTCAATATATTCTTGGCACACACAACACCGGTGATTCACTCTTGCCCGAATGAGCTGTGCTATTCTGCCATTTCTAGCTATCCGAGTAGGTAATGATGCTATCATCTTTAATCTCCTCTAATTGTTTGTGTAGGATTACATTTTCAGCTTCAAGTAAGGTAACACGCTTCTGTAAATTAACAATAAGTCTTCTGCTCACGTTATCCACTAAATGATATTTTTTTGTTGGCAATAATTCTAAATTCTCAGGGTATCGGTTATCGCTCTTGTTTTCTTTGCTGCCTTGTGGATATTTATTTCCCTTATGATGGACTACTTCCCAAGGCAAAAGGCAACGATTAAGAGCTTTTGCTACCACAAGGCGATGTTCAAGAACATAACCCCTCTTGTTTGCCATCGGATAGAAGAAGTCATCAGGTTGAAGTTTAATGTCAATGTAGCCAGTATTTCTCTTTGACCTACCGCCCTTCCAATTATTGGCATCTATACCCCTTTTATGACGAAGAGTAGCCACTACCTTTGCACGAGCTTCGGGATTTTGAAGTCTCAGTTTTTGTGAGCATGATTGGCATCTTTTCTTTTGTGTTTCACCTTTTATAAATCTAACCCACCGTTCTTTCCCACAATCTATACAAGCAGCCCAGATATATTTTGCCCCACCTTTTCTATCAACATTCTGGGCCTTTTTAATATCACCTATTTCTGGCGCTAATGCTGTTTGTGCCATCTCAGTCTCTCCACTCCATAATCCACCAGACACCAACAATGACAAACAGCACCATTACTGTCAGCCCCTCCAAAACCATCAATCCCTGCAGGTCTGTCATTTCCCTCGCTCCGCGATTTGACCCAGAGTCTCATTGCCACGGCTTTTTGCTAACTGTTCTAATGAGCCAAAAACATCTTTGGCTTTGCCTGAAAGCCTTAAAACTAATATTCTCCTCTTCAACCAACCCCTCCTTGGGGAGAGCCATCCGCAACAAGCGACTCTCCCCGTCTTTCCTTCCACAGCGTTTTCAGTCCCTTCAGGTCGTTGGGCAGCCTTGCCTTCCTTTCGTTTTCTATTGAGACTTCACACGCTGATTGCTGCTTAATCAGTGTTCTTGCTTTAGGTCGTCCACCTCGCCTGCCTATATCAATCATGTGAGCAGTGCCATACCGGAGAGAAGTCTGTATCCCACCAATTCTGCCGGCATCCTGCCTCTTATTTACTTCATCAGGACGACTGCATAGCAGACAGTATTCCCTTCCATCGTCATCAAGAACTATGTTCCCGCCACAGTCAGGGCGAGGACATCTCATTGTTGTAATTATCAATCCCATCCTTCACTCCTCAACCTATGTCATGGTGGCAAATAGACTCCCGGCATATCGCTAGGTGCTCATCTAATCGCTTTGGGCTCCTAATACGCTTGGGGTTGAAGGTAATATCAACTCTGTTATCTGTTTCCCTAATAGAGCAACTTACAACCAAGTGATTATTAGTCTTCACCTTGACTTTCTGCTCCCCGGCTAACTCCTGCAGTTCAGCCTGAATTTTTGGAATATTTAGTTCCATAGGTGTAAAGCCCTTAATAATTTCCTTAAACCGCTCTGTTGCTTATCTTGGGGCGTCATAGTATGGGCTGTGAGGAGGTTGTCGTAAATTACCACATCCACTAAAGTCCTCAGTTCGGGGAATGTATTTGCTACAGCAGAGAGAAATTTCAAGCCGGGGTTTCTTTTACCGCTCTTGATATAAGACCAAGTAGACCTATCAATACCCAAGATTGAGGCGAGCCCATTATCAGTCAGGTCACTTTCCTTTTGTTTGTGTTTTATAGCTTCTATTAAATTATTCATCTCTCCTCGTTAAGGAACGGTGGTAATTTAAGTGGGCAGTATTATTTGGGAATAATTGTAGGTTTTCTAGCCTGTTATCCTGTTTATTCTCAATGCTATCCATAGGGTATTTGGTGCCTTTGTGATGAACTACTTCAATAGGTGAAAGATAACGACCCAAATATCCCTCCATAACAAGGCGGTGCTCGTAAACATATTTCTCGCTTTGAGTAGGGTTCGGATGACTAGGACAACAAATAAGCACATACCCCCTGCCATCAAGGTATTTTCCGCCTCTCCAGTTCCCACTCCTCCAACCCTTAGCCCTTTCGCCACTATGAGCCTCCGATGGACTATGTAGAATACCGGCTTTTCTCAATCGCACATAGACAGTCTCCATTGAGACACCTATTTCTTGAGCAATAACTTTCCCAGATTTATGCTCCTCAAGGTATGAATATTTAATTTGGGCAATATCTAATTGTTTGATTGCCATCTTGCCACCTTGTTCACTTTAGCCTCACTGCGGATATTATACACTACTATGTGGCTTTTGTCAATACCTTTGTAGACTTTTCTCTACAATATTTTCAAAATAGAACATTGTTATAGAACATAATACCTTCCCCTCATAGTAAACCAGTTGTAGAATAAATCCACAATCTTGAAAAAGTCTCTAAATATGCGACAATAGTCTACAGGAGCTTGGATTTGGAAGAGGAAACTGTTGGTGAATTATTGAAACGCCTTTTGTCTCAAAAAGGCATGAGTCAAAGAAAATTGGCTAACCTTTCTGGTGTAGATAGGGGATATATCAATTCGTTAGTAAAGGGACGGAGGGGTAGCATAACTTTGCGGATTGCTAGAAAATTAGCTTCTGCTTTAGATGAATCGCCTGAAATATTTTTAAGGTCAACAACTTATCAGCCCAAGGAGTCCCACGAGGATTTGCTAGAGCGCTACAGGATAACCATGCCTGCTTCTGTGCCGATATACGAGGAGCTTGCTCTTCATGCCGGTGAGCCTGTGGAACCGCTAGACTATGTGCCAGTGCCACGAGAGCAAGCACGGGGTAAAAGGCTAGAGGCATACATAGCTCGTGGGCATTGTCTTGAGCCAGAAGTTAAGGATGGTAATATAATCATTATTGACCGAGACGGGGAGATAGATACTGGTGATATAGTAGCCTGTCTCGTCCAAGGTGAACTGCGGTTAGCACGATTAAGGAAGATTGCCGATGAATTATACTTGGAAAACAATGAGCGCAGAATTAAGCTAGAAGAAGCCCAAGTAGCAGCACCGGTCATTGAGGTTAGAAGGAAATTGAAATGAAAAAATTGCTATTGATTTCGGCTCTGCTTATAACTTTATTCATGATAGGGTGCAATTCACCATCAGGAATTATAGAGGTTGACAGTAATTTAATGGCAGAAAGACTTAAGCCCGGTCAGGTATATAGTGTGGATTTCATGATGGAAGAAAATTATATGCTTTTGTTCGTCAAGACTATAATCCTTGAAACTTTTAGTTTTGATGGAACTACAATCAGCTATAAACAGTCCCAGAATGAGACAGACTATACACCTTATTTTGCTTGGATCTGTTATCCCCAACATGCTAAGAGTTCACGGGCGACTATTATATTCCTTGAAGACATAGGTGGCACAATTCAAGAATCAGGTGATTTCACAGTTAGGGCTGTAGCTAGAATGGACACCTCAAGGGCTTTAATAGAATTCGGTGGCACATACGGCACCAACCAACAGGGATGGTGAAAAATTCAAAAGAAAGGGGGCAAGGCTACTTAACGGCTTTGCTTGGTTTTAAGCTGGATAACTGGCAGTCAAAAGGTAGGGGGTTCGAATCCCCCCAGCTCCATTTTGAAGCTAAAATGTCGTTGGGTAGCCAAAATGAATAATGCTAGACCATTTGACTAACAACAAAATCCAGATAGGGGGTGTATCTAGGCTAGACCTTTTGACTGACCAACTTAGTGCCTTTTTACTCTCATGCAAGGTAGATGGGCTCTCCCCCGCCACGCTTAGGAATTACCGGTATCAGCTAGGGGCTTTCATTAAATTCTGCCTTGAAGCAAATCAGACTGATGCACATTGCATTACAGCACATCACATCCGACTTTTCCTTCAAAAGCTCCAAGAGACCAACAATCCTATCTCGGTCAGCGATTATTACAAGGCTATAAAGAGGTTCTTTAATTGGCTGATAGAGGAAGGCATTTTTGAAGGGGCTTCGCCCCTTCAAAACATCAAGTTAGGCAGGCTCCCCAAGTCTAAGCGGATGCCCTTCTCACAGCGGGATATTGATAATCTACTCCTTTTGTGTTCCGGCAATAGATTTCTTGAACTCCGTAACCGAGCCATAATATTGCTTTTCTTGGACACTGGATTGAGGCTATCTGAACTCGCCAATATTCAACTCAAAGATATAGATTTCGACAGAGAGACAATAAAGGTTATGGGTAAGGGGGCGAAGGAGAGAGTAGTTAAAATGGGAAAGGCTACACAGAAATCCTTATTGCGCTATCTGCTAATGAGGAGGGATAACTATCCTTGTTTGTGGGTTACTGAAGAAAGAAAGCCTTTAACCTGCGATGGAGTCCAAGTAACAATAAAGAAGCTATGCCACAGAGCAGATATAACCGATACCAAACCGGGTCCTCATACTTTTAGGCATACAGCAGCCATTCATTTTTTAAGAAATGGGGGAACCGAGTTCACCTTACAGTTACTACTAGGGCACAGCACTTTGAGGATGACTAGACATTATGTTGAAAGTTTAGGGGAAGAGGATATGATTAAGGCTCATAGGTTAGCTTCACCAGTGGATAATATGTTTCTTAAATAAAGAAACCTCCCCCTCTCCTTCAAAGGAGAGGGGGAATTATACTCAAAGCTATTCTCAAGCCCTCTGGCGTGGCTCTCAGGGCTTCTGGTGGGCTTTCAGCCCTTTTGTCTATCCACCTTCCACCACCCGGATATCACAATCCATCTTTCGGATGTCGTCTATATCTTTATCGGTTAGTAGCACTACTAGCATTATCCTAGGGTGTATGAGAACTATTTTAATATCTGCCTTATAGCCCTCTTGCTTAAATGTTTCGCAGAGAGCATCCATCCGCCTGATTAAAATGGCTTCCATCAATAATCCCCTACTAAAACAAATTGAGGAGTCCGAAGATGATAACTGCCACGAGTGCAGCAAGACTTAATATGCCACCAGCTATCTTGCCCCAGAGTATAATACGCTCTGTCCGCCTTTTCTTCCTCTCAGAAATGCGCTCTTCAATTAAAGCTATTTTGACTTCATTTTTGTCGGTTCTGGTATTCAGCTTTTCCAGTTGCTTATCAATGTTGCCCAGATGGTTCTCTTGATACTCTGATATGGTTTTAACCTCGCTAATTCCAGCTTTAAGTTCACCTAGCTCGGACAATACATCTACTAGGGCACTTGTATAGCTTTTCTTGTCACCCATTGCGCACATCCTTTGTAAGCTCATAGAATAAGCACATAACATTCACATAGAGAAAAAACGCTAGAAACACAAAACTTGCCGTTATCAGTAGCCCGATAAAAAGATATGCCAGTGTCACCATTTCTGCCCCTTAAATAGCCTCGAGAGCCAGACCAAAAATCTTATTGCTAGGCCTGCGAAGTATTGATACCAAGCCCTCATTAAGCCTTGCCAAACGCTTTCAGGACTGGTCGCTCTAAAATATACTCGCCATCACCGGCTATTGTGAGTGCCACCCACGCATCAGCCCATTGCCCTGTTACACCCTCAATACTTCGTATAGCTTCTTTATCCATTGTTTATCCCCTCTTCAAGCCACCCCAAGGTTACGATACATTTCTGAGATGGCATCTGTTATATTCCTCGACTTGTTGGAAAGCTCAAGCTGCATCCTATGTAGACTGTATAGGTCAGGGTGGGTGATTATTTTAGTAATCCGCACGGTAATATCTATGCCCAAGTCTTCATCGATGACTGTTACTATTGACCCTAGCTCTAGCGCATCAAAGTCAAACCCGTCGAAATGCGAAAGGTCGGTAGCTTCTATGAAATATGTAATAGGAGGTGTCTTCACCTTCGTTAGTTCTAATCTCCCGCGGGTTAGCAGTGTGCCGGCAAGTCCTATCGTATTATCTAACCAAGCCCTGCTCAAAATACCATAGGTGCCAATATCATCCCAAGCCATAAGATAGTCAGCCCTCTGGTAAGTAACCGTGTAAATAGCGGCTCCATTATAGTCACCAATGGCACAGCGCAATGTCCTCTCATCAGCTCCCTGGTGGAAGTCAGAAGTAACATCAACACCATCTTCATAAACCTCGATATGAGAAGGCAAGGCATCGCCCAAGGCTATCCAGTCTTTATAGCAAGAGTAAAGACTTGATAGTGTCAAGTAACCATAACTGGCATCGCTGTCCTTATCTACCGTCTCCCGAGTCGTGGTGATATCGGATAGTTTCACATCATTTCCGAAAGCAAATAATCTAGTGTGGAGCTGTCCCCAATCCGTCTCTCTGGTTATGCCCGCCAGGTTCTTTCGGTATCGGATTTGCTGCCCCTTATCTTCGCCTATATCATTCAACCAGTGGAACTTGCGGTCGTTATCGACATATATGTATCCTTCTCCTACTATAGCGTGAAGCTGGAGTAGTGCCCAGAGGATAGTCTGGTTAGTAACTACCAGCTTGCCACCCTCCACACCCCAGAAGTCGAACTCGTAGAAGTGGAAGTTGTAGTTGATGCTCCCGGAATTATATTGCCTACACCTAATGCCCGTGACGGTCTGTGTGCCTGCGGCTATATCAAGCTCCAGCCAAGTTTGATGAGAGATAGACCCGAGATAGAGAAAGTGCCAGTTTCCATCATACTCAACATCCATGTCAATGCTGGAATCAGCATGCTGCCCTGCCCGCCATACCATAATCCTCACTTTATCGCAGACGATTCCAGCATGTGTTACTTCCAAGAAACCTGACCAGTTCCCCGGTGCTATTAAATTGGAGTCGGCTGTAGTGCCCTCATCGTCGTCATAGGCCTCTTCTTCATCGTTCCAATCAGTGTCGGGGTCATTGTGCCCTGTGGGAGTCACCCAGCCTGACAAGTCCTCCCAGGTAGGTTCTATCGTGCCTTTCGTTATGGGGTTTGAATGTCTCTGAAAGGCTAGAAGCTCGTCAATAACAGTATCCAGAGTTTTCCCTGTCGAATCATAGCTCGGTATAATTTCGCTTGATAGCTGGTTGATTAAGCTCTCAGCGTCAATCTGAACGGTTATCATTGCCGTATATTCCTCTCAAAATACAAAAGGAATTTCTCTAATACCGTTCCCGTCTCATAGTCCCTTATCCATATCTCATGGCTCCGGGAGATACCACTGATTTTAGTATCATCACCGGGTATAGAGAATGTCAGGATTGATGCCTCATTTATTGTTCTGGTCAAAGAAACCATGTGAGCGTCCTCTAAGATAGCCACCAGTTCCCCGGCGCTGTTGTGCAGCTCAACGATATAGGGCACTCCCGGCTGGGGCACTATGACAATGGTAACTGTGGTAGTTCCGAAAGCCTCCTCGGATACTACGCCGATGGGGAATACCCATAGATTAAGCTGTGGTTCGCCGAAGACTTCCGCTGTTGGAATACCAGAGGCTATAATCGGTCCCGCTACAATCGCTGTCCCAAGAGCCTCTAGAGTAGCTATCCCCGATGGCAACAAGATAAAATTAACCTTTAGAGTGCCGAAGGCTTCCTCTGAGGTTATAGCTATAGGCTCAATGCGTAAATTAAGTTGGGTTGTCCCAAACGCTTCAGCCGATACAACACCTGAAGGATATACGATAAAATTAAGCTGAGGGGTGCCGACTGCTTCAAGGGAAGCTATCCCTGAAGCTATTATTGGACCCGCTATAACAGGTGTCCCTAAAGCCTCAGCACTGGCGATAGCTTGCGCCAGTATCTTCAGATTGACCTTGAGAGTGCCGATAGCCTCTTCACTGGTAATGCCTGAAGGGAATAGGACGAAGTTTAGTTGAGGGCTACCAAAGGTTTCCTCAGATGCTATGGCTACAGCTATAATCGGACCAGCAACAACAGGGCTGCCAAAAGCCTCAAGGGAAGTAATTGCATCTGGATAGACAATAGTAGTAGGCAAAACTGTGTGGCTACCGATTGCTTCGGCGCTTGCTATACCCGATGGTAATAGAAAAAGAATGAGCTTCGCTGTGCCGAAGGCTTCTAAAGAGGCAATACCAGAGGCGATTAAGGGGCCAGTAGTGATAGGACTTCCTATGGCTTCAGCAGTCGCAATTCCAGAAGGGGCTAAGTGAAGATTAGCTTGGGGAGACCCAAACGCCTCTAAGGTCGCTATTCCAGAAGCAGCTAGGTGAAGATTGGCTTTATGAGAACCGAAGGCTTCAGCCGATGCGATACCAGATGGGCTTATAACCAACGGTGCTAATTCTGAATACCCGACAACAAAGAAGTCAGCAGTAGTGCCTTCTATTTTACCTTCTATGATTAAGCTGGCACATTCAACTATAGCCCAAGGATGATGAAAGGCATCTCCGTAAATATCCTCTGCCGACCCGTTTTTTCGGAGTCCATATTCTTTTACGTTTGTCGTGACTTCTATGAAGCCCATATTAGCACCAGAGGGCAGGGCTGAAAGGTCTAGCCATTGGTCTGTAGTGCCTAAACTTACATCAGTGGCATTGGTATTAAAAGTGCAACCATCAGTAACATAGCCTACTAGAAAGAAGTCAACATCGAGATTTTCAATGTAACCTTCGCAGATTTGGCTGGCATCACACCCAATAATTGCACCAAAGCAGTTGTGGTCATCCGTATCTACATGTCTGTCGTCGCTACTTCCATTTTTGCGAAGCCCAAACTGATAAGTAAGAGTAGAAATAATTTCAAAGATAAGCCCTATAGCACTGGGAGCTTCAGTGGAGCAATCCATTGCCACCCACTGGTCATCGGTAGCAAGCGACATATCGTCAGCGTTAGTCTTGAAGGTAACTCCAGCCTTAGTATAGCCTACAACATAGATGTCAATATCAGTAGTGCTTTCAACATAAGCCTCAAAAATCCGACTGGCATCAACGCCAATCATAGCCCAAAAGTGAACACTGGGGCGCATATCCCCATGCCTGTCATCAGTAGAGCCATTCTTGCGTAAACTTATCTCTCTTGGAGAGATACTGGTATTAACACAGTGCAGGATTAAACCAGTAGTTCCTGCTGGAGCAAGGGCACCAGCATCCATAGATGTCCACTCACTAGCAGCACCAGCCGTAATCTCAGTTGGCGTTATTGGATAGAAGGTTTGAGCCACTATGCCTCCTCAATCAGCTTCTTCTTTGGCTTCTTTAATTCAGCCCTGATAAGGTTGACTTCCTCAAGCTGTTCATCCAAGCCTAACTCAGCCTCAGTTAATTGCTGTTCTGGAGTGACTTCCTCATATAAGCCTTGGGATATAGCCCAATCCTTGTAGGTATGCCATAAATCCCTCTTTTGCGTCTCATAGGCTTTTTGCTTTATCTCGCCCTTTTTCCAAGACACAGTGAGGTTCTGAACGGCAATCTCATACTCGCTGTCCTTAACGAGCTTGGCTTGAAACTGGGGCTTGGTTAGTCTATGCGGTGCTATTTGCCTAAAAATTGTTTTCATAGAACCCCCTAGAGCATTTCTTTGAGCTTACTCTTGTCTTCAGGCGAGAGCTTATCCGCCATCTCCTTCAGCTTTACCTCGCCCTGCTTGGTGTCCATAATGCGGGCTATCTCTCTGGCAGTCTCTTTAAGCTCCGCTATCTGGGTGTTAATCTTCTGCTTCTCAGCCACTAGCTGCTCATAGCTCATACCTTCATAACTACTTTTTGCCATTGTTTTTTACCTCCTTCTTTGGTGGATGTTGAATTAGTGTCGGTCTGCCGACCGCTTCCTGTGATGTGATGCCCTTGAAGGGTATAGCTTTTCTAAGTTCTTTGTTGTGGATGGCTTCCTTCTTGGCTTCAGCAAGGATATCAGGATGACTGGATAAGCCGAAAGGAGCACCACTCCGCATAAGCAAAGCCTGGTCTTTGACTATACTCAGGGCTTTTACCTGTTCCTCAATGCGCCTTGCCTGAATGGTTATAGCCCGAGCTAGTTCCAGGGCTGCATCCCAGGGTAAAGCTAATACTTTCCGATTGTCCATTACTATCAAGACATCCGTGCCGTCCCGTTTGACTACAGCCCGTGTAATTTTAGGCACATATATTTGAACCATTTCACTCCTTAAAGTTTGAAGATTTTGTTAGCCCCGGCATCCCAGGAAACGGTGATGTCACCGCCGTTAGGAGTGCAGGGCAGCCCGGTCGCCGTATCAATGCAGGCTATTAGCCAGCTCGTTGCATCAGTCCCACTGTCCTTAAAGAGGACGATATACTCGAACTCGTCGCCTGAAACCGTTGCGATAGTTTTATCATCCGCATCGGCGACACCTAGCGTTGAAGATTTGCCTCCCAAGAAAGTGACACTTGTGGCTACAATACCAGCATCCGTAAGGTCAACCTGGTCCTCATCTGTGTCGATATTAAGCGTGTAATCAGCCGAGTCCATAAAACACATCTCGATATCGTCAGCAGCCCAATCTATGTCCCCGTCTAAAAAGTGACCCCTGCCTAAACCATAAAGTGCATTTGCCATCTCTTTTTACCTCCTGATTTTTATTTTTAGAGATACCTTTCTCTGTAGGTTATATTTAGCGTGCCCGTATTGGAGAAGCCAGTAACCTTAATATGGTTGTCCTCACCTGGTATCAAGCGGGGGAACTGACCGCTCACATCGGCCATATCCTCCGTGCCTTCTTTTTTGACCACCCATAACCCCACATCTATGGTAAGCACTTCCCCATTTGCTAAGTCACCCTCCCATTGAAGCTCCTCGCCGGTGTCGGTATTCTCTATCTTGAGCGTGATGCCGACATGATTTTCTCCGGCAGTTATTGTGTAAACTGGCTTCACATAGGCGGTTCCCCCCACTGCCTCGGTTATAGTCTTGGGGTCGGCATTTATGTTAAAGTCGCTGCTGGTCTCAGTGAGTTTAAAAGCTAGAGGATCATCAGCACTAAAAACCAGTTCCCCCTCGAAGGCATAAGGGCTAATCATCCTACCGTTAAGACCTTCATATCTAGCCAAAAAGTATCTATCATCCAGAATATCAAGCCTGAGCTGCTTCTCTTGCCGCTGCCCACAAATCCGCTTAATGCTGTCCAGGTAGCTTTTTAATAGAGCAGAACTCGCAGCCTTGACAATAACAGATAAGTTTAGAGATTTAGGGGGGAGTATTGACCCCGTAGCATATGAAAGGTCAGGAAGCTGGATAAGGTCAGCACCTATAAAGCCGACCAGAGCGGGACTAGGAGATGTTACTATGAGTCCATAAGCGCTAAGGTCTATGCCATCGTATGTTAAACTCCAACTCATACGCTTATCCCCTTCGCTCTGTATTTTGACTCCTGCATCTGCAACAGCACCCGAGCTATCTTAGGCACATCGGCCTCTTCCCTTACTACTAGCTGGGCAATCTGAAAGCTATTGTATATGCTAGTTCCAGGTCGTAGGGTAGGACCGATTGCTTCAGGACCAGCTTCACCAGCTATGCCAAGAAGCCGTCTCGACCTTGTTCCCCAGAGAAGCGTAGGCTCCATAAGCATACCGCCGTGCTTTAATCCGTGAGGACCTTCCTCAGTGTAACCCCACTTCTTCAGCCACTCTTCCCATGTCAACACCTCGACATGAGACTTGCCTGAGAATGCCGCGAGTTCTCCCATAGTCATACCGCCTGGGAAGGTTCTAGCATATGCCATTATGTCACCGAGAGCCAAAGCAAGCCCTCTTGCAGCAGAAGTTGACATTACAAGGGATGCAGTCGTAGAATTTATACCACTTGCCAATATACCCTGAGCATCTGCCGTAGCCAGAGTGGTTGTCCCTAAGTCGCCCATAGAACCAGAAGCAGCCGCTATTTCAGCTTCATAGTCAGCTAAAGCAGTAGAGCTATCTTCTAGGGAAAGTGTTGTGTCATCAACAGCCTCTCCCATTTCCCTTTGGGCTTTAGCGGAATGTTGCATCGCCAAAGTTACACCTACAGCAATCAGAGCTACTCCCGTCGCAAGCATAGCCCAACCCACAGGACCAAGAGAAGCAAGAGCTGCTAACATTGAAGCTACAAAGTGCCACATCACAACTACTAAGGCTTTGAGTGATATGAGCAGCTTAGGCAGAGTCATGGCTGATAGCATAGTTATGAGTGTAATCAACTTGGGAGCCAAAGCAGACAATAGGATAAAACCGCCGCCTATTAAAGCTAGAGCACCCGATACTGCAAGACCGATAGTTACCAGCTTAATAAGGAACGGATTTAGTGTCTTAATCCACTGGATAAAATCATTAACCTTCTCAATGACCCAGGTTATAGCAGGGCTTAAAACATCACCTATCATCTCGGCGACATCGCCTAAATTATTTTTCAGTAGGTCAAATTGACCTTTAAGTATTGACCCATAGGACACTGCTTGGTCAGCAAACATTTCCCGTAGCTTCAGCCATTTCTCCTCTTCGGTCGAGCATTGAGCTAGAACAGGAACATAGCGCTGAAGCATGCCCCAGTTGCCAGCTAGAGCCATGCCGAGGCGAGAGGTTGAATTGACCAAATCAGAACCCATCCCCACCGCCATATCCATAGCAAGGTTAAGCAAATCCATAGCCTCATCTAAATCACCAGTAGCTAGGACAAGAATAGATAGGCTCTCCCTCATATCGGTATCGGCAAAGGATGTCATCTGTTGCATTGAATCTATCGTAGCCTCTAGCGACTCTCTTACGCTGTCATATTCGATACCAATATTCCTCAAGGCTACGATTAGCCGGGTGGTCATGGCTTCTTCTGCAGCTGAAGCACTAACAGCCAGCCCTAATAGAGCGGTAATGGCTGCCCCAAAGCCCGCTACTGCCGCCCCTGCTGCCGTGAAATTCTCGGTTATGCCATCGCAGGTCTGCTGGACTTCAGCATCCACCTTCTCCAACTCGGCATCTAAATCAGCGGATTCACCACTTATAGTTACTACTGCATCGCCAGCTTCAATTGGCATTCTTCACCTCTATACCTGCCTCGTCGAAAAACTGCTTGTCGGATATCTTGCGTGTGGAGACTTCTTCTCCCTTTATGAGTGCCTTCTCCCGCTGCTTGCGCTCCACAAGTTTATCGAGCATCAAAGAGAACTCTTCATCTGTCCAATGGGCAATGATATAGTCCTGGGTTATATGCCACTCTGCCAGCAAGAACTCGAATACTTGGGCTATTGAGGCTTCGGAGGCACCATCCTCCCCATCGTCCTCACCAGCCCTTGAAGTAAAGGGAAGGCAATCTCTGATATCTGCTGCCAAGCTGTAGCCATCTCGGAATCGGTGGCAATCGCCTCAATCTCCTCCCGGGGAAGATCTCTTGCGTAGGAGAAGAAGAGGTCGACTACAGTATCAGGCATAGTAATTAAGAGGGATTCGATAGCAGTATTAAACTCTTCGGGTTTATCCGAGGATGCCTTAGTAAGTTTGGGAAGCTCAGTCAAGACATTGAGAACCTTTTGTCTCCATGCGCGGGATTCCTTGATAACGAGGGGTTCTACCCCATATTCTCGCCCGCCGAAAACTACCGTGATGGATTCATGGAATATCTTTTGCTCATCTGTTCTACCCATTGAAACACTCCTTTTTTAGGCTACATTATCGACTATGACACAGGCATTACTGTCGCCTTTCAGTGCCTTAAAGGTTACAGGGATTATGGTTTTCACGCCCTTCTTATAGGCCATGCCGACCGTGCCAGTAGCAGTGGCTAATGGTATGTGAATTGCCCGTAAAAAGCCCGCGGGGTTAGTCCCCTCTATCTTGAGGTTCATTGTCTTGTTGATGCCTCCGCCCAGCTTGATAATGCTGCCCGACAATACGCTTCCAGCCATCGCCTTGTCCATGTTATACAACGAGCTTTCAGCCATATTGCAGGTGACGGACAAATCTTCCTTGGTTAAAACCCGGTCAATGGGGAAGGTCTCCTCTTCTACCTCAATATCAGCCTCACTAGTGCTATATTCGAGGGTCACGCCATCCTCTGTGTAACCTACTTCAGTAAACGGGCTGCTCAGTGAAAGGCCAACTGCCGATGTAGCCCCTGGCTCTATTGCATAGGCAACTCCGTGAATTACGACAGTATCGACGTGAACATATCTCGCTGGTGCTGCTTCCCAGAGTTCCAAGCGAATCCTTGTCAATACCCAGTCTCCTAGAGTGCAATTCGCAATGCCAGCGCCTTCAGCCGCAGCTACTAAGCCATTGATGTCGCACAACCCCCATTCAAAGAATGAGTGGCCGGTATCGGAATGACCACCATAACCAACCATATCTCCATCTGCTAGGATTACTTGCGCCCATATACCATCACCAGCGTGCCCTTGCATATTTACGAATGTGACTTCTATCCAGCCTTCGCTATTCGGGTCTTCGAATCTCATTTCAAGCTGGACATAGTTACCCATCACTCCATTCTGGCACTTATGGTAGAAACTGTATTCAGGCGCAGCAGTAATAACGGCATCCTCCATCTGCTGTAGCGTTAATGCTTCGAGCGCTTCTGTCGGCTCAAGTTGAAGGTGAGTGCTCCCGGCATTACCTGAGCCCGTTTTCTTTAACCTTACCGAGTGGCTTCCTGCTTGGTATTGATCGCTCATCCACTCCGCAATGGCATCATTAGGCTGCCTTATAAATAGCGTTGCTACTCCTACTAAAACATTCGCTATTGTCTTTGCCATGTTTATTTACCTCCTGTTACTTTTACTAGATGCGCTTGATAGCGAGTCTCAATTTCAGCCTCAGTGAACCCTTTGGTTACTTTCGGCTTTACTTCTTCTTCATTTACCTTGCCCTCCTTCGGTTTATCGGTTCCCAACTTTATCCTCACTTTCACATTCCCTTACCTCCTTAAAATTTTGATATAGAAAAAGGCGAGTTCAAGCCCGCCTATAGTGTGGTATTACTTTATCCTCTTATGCCCCTTAATTTGGCTGTCAGTGCCTCTGGGGGGTTACTCTGCTCGTATCATCATGCTAAAAAAGGTCACAACCCGATAATAATTTGGTATATCCCTATCCTGAAGGTCTTGTCCCTGCACCTCTTCAATAGCACTCATAATCTGATAATTAGTGCCATCAATAATTACCGTCACATTCTGGATGCCTTGAAGGACATCATAGAGTGCCCTATATACTTCTCTAGCACCTATTGGGTCGTCATCCCAGCAGTCAAACTGGATACTGGGGGTAATGATGGCAGGGATATAGGGAGTTGAAGCACCACCCCGGGTAAAAAAGCCCAGGGCAGGGAGTGTCGTGCCTTCAGGTAATCTGGGGTGATAGATTCTAGTGCCAACTATGTCGGTCAGAGCAGTCTGTCCGACTAGATAAGCTCTGATAATAGCATTGCTGTCGGCATTCATTACAGATTAGCCTCTATCTTCTCGGCGAATTTATCCTCGGTAAAATTCTCTTCAAGAGCAGGTTTGAAATAAGGTTGAGCTGGCATCTTGGAGGTGCCCAGCTCCAAATAGCCACCATATCCCGAAGTCGAATAGACCTTGCCCTCTAATCCATCGGCACTAGACTCAATGGAGCGCATATTATTGCCAGTCAAGACAGGCGAGAGCTGCTTGGCGGTATTCTCAATCTCCAGCACAGTATCTTTGATTGCCATTTCCGCGGCATCTCTGACCTTTTCCCCGGTCTCCTGGAGCTTTGAGTCCCACGCTATTGAGACACTTATCTTCATCTCACCGTCCTCATAAGACATTCCTTGTGGTGGCTCCCAGTGTCGTCCTGCCTTTCGGCTACCAATAGGACTTCATAGGTAATACTGTCTATCTCCACTTGGTCTCGCTCTGTAATATCTATATCGGCGATAAAGAGCTTGTAATCTGCTATGACTACTTTAGCACCGACCATTATTTCTCTTCCACTAGTGGCCATCAGACGGCAAGCTTGGTCAGTTAGGTGGTCATCCCATGTCCCGGTAGGATTGCCATAAGCATCTGTGCCCGCTGGGTTAAATCGCTTCACTGTGCAGGTATTGATAAGAAGATTAGTAAAGGACATTATTCTGACCCCTCTCCCATTAAGTCCATCTCGGCCCAAGTAAGATAGGGACTTGCAGCATCTTCCTCTTTATACTTCTTGGCTAGAGCCATTTTAGTATCAGCCTCCTTCTTGGTATAGGCATAGTCGCCTATCTTCTCTGAGGTAAGACTGTTGGTAAGTGTAGATGCCCAAGACTCCAAAGCATAAGACGCAGCCAGAAGCAAAGAACTTGAGGCCATAGTCAAAAAGACCTGTATCTCTTCGTCGCTGAACTGGGCATCGGTAGTCGGGACTATATCCGTGTCACCGATTAAAAGCCTCACCTTGCCGATATTATTTTCTGTATCATAGGTCCATGTTGACATGATTTAACTTACTCCTGAGGGGGGGTGAACACCATACCTCACCCAGTATTCTATCCACTTTCTATTATAGGGGCACTTCTTAATCTTTGTGCATTTATCGTTCTTCAGGTTCTCGCAGTCCACGAACCGGCAAAACTCTATGCTATAAGGTGTCTTCGCCATGTCTTCCTCACTTATAAGTTACCGTAAGGTTGGCAGCTACCGCTTGGTCATAGTCAATGTAAATTCCCGTTTCGATTTTTAGGTCATAGACAAAAGTGATAGGCTGCACTGACACAGAAGTAGTGGGGTCAAGGTGAAGGACGGCGATAATAGTCCCGGTTGCATCAATGCCATCGTATACCGTGATATCGCCGGCTGTAGTTAAGCCATTGACCACTATTGTATGCAGTGCCCCTGCACCTGTCTTCACTAATACAGTATCATCCACATGAGTCCAAGGCCAAGGGAAACTAGCTACTGGCTCCATATTTACCTCCTTACCACCCAGCCGGAGAACGGCAGCCAAGGAGCTAAACCACCATCCCCCGACTGGCTTGTCACTCGTTAAGCTACTATGCTCCTTTTAGCTTATCCCTGGTATCCGCCCATATAGGTGGCTCTCCAATCGAGTCTGCAACCGCCGAAGCAAAGCCTCACTCGGTAAAGCACATTGTCGCTCACAAAGTCGCCTTCCATCGGGCTGATTGCACCACCGCCGATAGTTACCTTGTCGCTGGCCTTCATGCAAATCTCCGGGCGCTCGTGTCCTCTCAGATGCGCAACTTCCAAAGCCGCAATATCCTTGGGATCAGCGAATAGATACCAGCCTAGATTACCGCTAACAGCATCCAGAATTGGCAAATACTTGTCTTTTATAGGTGTTAGTGTGTAAGTAGGGATGACATTGGTCATAGGGTATGCTGTCGGACCAGCATCAGTAGTGCCCCTATATACCCACATCTTGTTTGTAGAATTTAGTATTTGCATAGCTGTATTATGGAGTGCAGGCGGATATACCAAGAATTTCGCACTATTCTGAATAGGCTCGCCACTAGCATCGGTCAGTGAATCCATATACTCAAGAGCCGTTTCTAGGTTGGCGATAGTTAGAGGATTCGCCGAGCGATTTCCATGGCTGTAAAGCACTGCATGTCCAGCATATAGACCAGTGGCTATCCGGTGTTCAGTTCGGATTGCAGCTCGAGCGAAGCGTTCTGGAGTGTCCTTCAACGCCCCTAGGTCATCGTTAATTAACGACTCCCAAGAGATATCGAACTGCCGCCCATACTTCTTGACTGAGAGCTCAAACTTCTCCTCTTCCCGCTCACTGGCTAGGTATTCGCCCTTCTCAGCTACCTCTGGTAGATACTGGTCGCCGCCCGTAATAGCAAAGCGCTTTGACACCTTGAAATCACGGTTCGTGCTCATCTTGACAAAAGCCTTCCATACCGGAGTAACAGCTTTATAGCTTGCCAACACTTGCCTATCTAGCACGTCGCCGAACAGTAACGGGAAGTCTGAAGTAGTCAGCGCTTCCCTGAGTAGGTATTCTTGTTTATGGGGTGGAAGGTTTCGGGCATTACTGAGCAGGTCGATAGTCTCCCTCAGCTTCTGCTCATATCCTTCGCCTCTGCCCACATCACTAAGGGCGACATAACCCTTCCAATCCTCCATCAATTTCATCAAGTCCATCGTATATTTCCTCCTATGTTTATTTTTGTTCCACCTCCACCACTTCCGCCTCGTTAATGCGTCTCACGAGTTCGACATCAGGTCTGCCGAACCCCCTGAAAGTATTGAAGGCTTTCTTTATCCGGTCGTATTCTTCATCCTCTAATAGGATTTCACCATCCTTGCAAGTCTCTAGCTTTATGGCCAGCACATTCTGCTTAACCAATTCAGCACCAGACAGTTGCAGTTGCGGGATAAACATTAGATTCAGAATCGAATCCTTAACGTGATAGGGAAGCTCAATATCCAATTCCTTCCCCGGATTCGCCTTGTCTGGAACCTTCATCTTTACCGTGTAGTCCCTCAGATTTAGTTTACGCATCTTCTTTTTCGCTCCTTTTCTGTTTCCGTTCCTAACTCCCACCAGAATACAGCCGAATCCATCTTACGGCACCAGATACGGTGACAAATGGAATGGCGCCAACTTTACCTTCATCTTCCGTAGCATCTACTATGTAGCCTACAGAACCAGGATTGGCTGCAAGGAATAGAGCAGTGATTGTGTGGGTCGTGTTAAACCTCCAAGCGTGAAGAGCACCGGGACTGCCAGCTAATTGAGCCTGGGCTTGGCCAGCGAAGTAAAGATTAGCGGCGGCCTGAGCTGCACCTGAATAAATGCCTACATCGTGTGGGGTTGCGACATTTGCCCCCATAGTTGCTGCATCATCTATGCACAACCACGAACCAAACCCATAAGTCGGTCCAGTGGGCGTGCCCAGGATAGTGCCGTCCACATAGCCGTTAAGACCTTCAGTTTTGCCGTCGGTTATCCTTCCGAAGAAAGACCAACCCATACCTCCACTCACTACTGCCCTATTGCCCATTGAACGGCGAAGGTCGAAAGAGCCCTGATTATGGACTTTGACAGCGATAACGCCTTCGCCTTCGTTGTCAATCGAACCTAGAGCAAAGCCGAACGGGACTTGAGTGGCGCGGTCTCGCCTCTTGCTGATACCGCAGGCACCTACCCCGGCGGTGATTGCGCCAGTGGTCACGCGGTCGATAAACAGAGGGTCGCCAGGCACAATTGCTCCTTCACCAGCCGATTTATCCCAGAACTCATCGGTGTCAGCGAAAACCTTCAACGCCCAGATACCTTCTGTGTCGATGGCAATAAGGTCTGTCGCCGCTGCAGCACTTTCGAAAGCCACACCCACGATGTAGCCCGTGCTAGTCTGAGCAACAACTGGGTCGCCCTTATCCACTTTACCGTCAGCATGATAAGGGTGGAATAGTTCACTCTCTAGGAACGTTAAGTGTCGCCCTTCGTAGGTAGATGAAATCTCATCCCCTGCGATTTTGGCGTCTTTGTCTGGATAAACTCCACGCATTTTTATTTTACCTCCTGTTAGTTTTTAGTTCACTTCCCCTTTTTCTTAGGTTCAGTCTTCGGGGGTATTTCCTTTTTACCCCCAGGTTTAGGGTAATATACTTCTTTATCCATTTATCTCGCCTCCTAATCGGTTTATTCGGTTTCCCTAGCGCCCAGTGACGGCAGTTTCCAGTTCTGCATCGCCCCATTCTGGGTGGAGTTTCTTGAAGGACTCTTTGAGGGCTTCCCTGTCCTTCTCGGGGTCGGACTTGGAAGCGCCCATGCCCTTCACCTTGCCCGCCTCGGCCAG
>Ga0114919_10000317_pt1 | contig 36404 bp, 26 predicted proteins | sample BlataG_FD_88682 | JGI IMG/M metagenome (GOLD analysis project Ga0114919, IMG submission 88682) | Deep subsurface microbial communities from Black Sea to uncover new lineages of life (NeLLi) - Black_00105 metaG | ecosystem: Environmental > Aquatic > Marine > Oceanic > Sediment | place: Atlantic... | reverse complement strand
TGGGTGGACTGGAAGGTCAACGGCACAGGGGCGGAAGTTTACCTTGAGACGGAGCTCGCCGAGGGCGGTGCTCAATCGATGCGGCTTTATTACGACAATTATAACTACGCCTACTCAGAAACCGACCGCGAGTATACAGAAGACCAGAATTGGGCCCAAGCCGGCACTGAAGCACTGCGGCTGTCATTCCGTGGCGAAGCTGATAATACTATTGGTCAAGACGAGCCCCTGTATGTGGTTCTGAAAGATGCAGACGGTACTGAGAAAATGGTGACGTTCGAGGCCGACGGGTACGAACCAGATGACCTGAAAACGGAAAGCTGGCAGATGGTTAATCTCGCCCTGGCAGACTTCACCAATGTGGATATGACCCGTATCAGGAAGGTTACTATCGGCATCGGCAAGAAAGGCGCTGGGTACGGAGTCGGTCAAGGTGATGTGTATATTGACATTATCAGACTGTATGCCCCCAGATGCGTCAAAGACTACGGATATACACCCTACGGTGAGTTCGGCGGCATCAATAGCGGCTGTGAGGTTGACTATGAAGACATTGATATACTGGCACGCGACTGGCTCCTCAGCGATTACAATGTTACGGCAGAGGCGCCCGACGACGGTCGCCTGCAGGTTTACTACGACTTTAACGAGACTTCCGACGTCAACGCCTATGATTCTTCGGGCAATGGCTATACCGGTACGGTGAGTAAAGCCGATGCCTGGAATGTTAATGGTTACAACGGCGGATGCCTCGAATTTTTCGGGAGCGTCTATCCCGTTAACGTTAATGTTCCGGCTGAGGCGCTTGGCAATATCAACGAGGAGATAACCATTTCGGTGTGGACATACGGCGACGACTCGCTGCCGGTGGACAATAATGATTTCATTCTCCATGCCAGAAACAAGTACAACAGGTGGATAATAAGGGTGAAAGCTCCGGCCGACACCGGTCAGGTAGAGTTCGGCTGTGGTCGCGAACCGGTGTATGTGGGCGGCGACTCGGCGGTGGATACGGCGACCTGGGGTGACTCCGTGCCGGAAGATTGGAAAGGCCAGTGGAACCACTATGCCTTTGTCAAGAATGTTAACGAAGGTAGAATGAAAATATATTGTAATGGCCAACTGGTGGACGTGGGCAATGGTATGGACAACCCGATACGTGGGGACCTTGCCAAGACCAATCAAGTCAGAATTGGCTCGAACTACCAGGGCAACCAGGGATACATAGGCAAACTGGACGAGTTCCGCATCTATGACTACGCCCTGTCGCATGCCGAGGTTCTGTACCTTGCACAAGGGCCTGGCAGCGAGGTATATCAGGAACTGCTCTCAGCGGCTGATAATCCGTTCGACGATGAAAGCGTTGACTTCAAGGACTTTGCTGTGATAGGGAATAGTTGGCTTATTGACCCGGAACCGTTGTTCTGGCCGTAATTCGACTTGATATGGGCTAAAAACCCCGGATTACCACAACAAGCACTAAAAGTTAGTGCGGGACTCGCAGCAAGGGGTAATTAGCCAGTGAGTTTGCACAAATGCGGGGCCTATACCGAATTTACTCGGTATAGGCCCCGGCTGTATTTATGGACAGCGAGGTTTGCGGGGTAGATTTAGAATAAACCGCAAGTAAAACCCGGGGCTTAATATTTTTTGGCTCTTGCTTGTGAGGGAATGGCCGAAAGGAATATCGGACGAAGAGCCAGGAATATATTATGAGTGAGCAAGTGCAGGAGGTTGGCTTAACAGGGATAGCAATTGTGAGTACTATATGGCCTGTACGTGCAATAAAATCTGGCCGGATATATACAGGCAAAATAACAAATATACTCCTGAAAACGGATAAATAGCAAACAAAACCCAGATTTTTCTTGAACTCCAACGCACTATAAGGTAAAATAGCTATAACCTCGATACCATAACGATATCGGGATGCGGGCAAAGGGAAGTTTTGCAGGTTGGATGCAAATTCAAGCTCCAAGGGCTGTTCGTAGGCACTGAGGTCTGATTCTGGTTCCCAGGTTAGTAGAAAGAGTGTAGAAAGAGTATTGATTAAGTGCATAGTGACATAGGTTGACTTCCTTGTTGATTAGATATATCGAAGAGGAGAGTGAGATGGAGGATATTATTCTTCCGGGTGGGGCTTACGTATTTTTATTTGCCGCAGCTGCCTTTGGTAATCTTGTGACAAAGGTTCGATGCACCGCTGCTGAGGTCGGCTCGAGGCGATGGCAATATGTCTATGATATAACCAAAGTCAGCTCGCATGTGCTAATGAGGGGGGTTTGCTGTGGATAAGGCGGCACAGAGAAAAAATGTTGTTTGCGAAGTGGCAATTCTGCTTCTGTTTTTGATGCTGGCTTGCCCTCCGGTCTTAGCCGGACATATCGTAGCGTGGGGCCGAAACGAATACGGCCAGTGCGATGTGCCGAAAGGTAACGACTTTGTTGACATTACGAGCTGCTGGCTGCACAGTCTTGCTGTTAAGTCCGACGGTTCACTCGTAGCGTGGGGCAGGAACATCCTGGGCGAGTGCAATGTGCCTGAAGGCAACGACTTTGTCACCATTGCTGCTGGAAATCTACACAGTGTCGCTGTTGCGGCCGATGGTTCGCTGGTAGCGTGGGGCTCTAATCACTATGGCCAGTGTGACGTGCCTGCCGAAAACAACTTTGTTGATATTACAGCTGGCGAGTTTCACAATCTTGCTGTTACCTCCGATGGTTCGCTCGTGGCATGGGGCTCCAACGACTACGACCAGTGCAACGTACCCGAGAGCAACGACTTTAGTGACATCGCCAGTGGTGGATACCACTGTCTTGCTCTCAAGTATGATGGAACGCTGGCAGCATGGGGTCGCAACGACTACGGCCAGTGCGACGTGCCTGAAGGTAACGATTTTGTTGCTATTGCCGGTGGCGAGTATCATAGTCTTGCTGTTGTGTCAGATGGTTCGCTGGCAGCGTGGGGCCGGAATGACTACGGCGAATGCAACGTGCCTGAAGGTAACGACTTTGCTGCCATTGCGGCCGGCTGGTTCCAGAGTCTTGCTATTGCGTCCGATGGCTCGCTGGTAGCGTGGGGTTTCCATGATGACCGGAGCGGCGAGAGCAACATGCCGGCAGGTAACAACTTCGTTGCTATTGCGGGTGGCCATAACTACAGTCTTGCTCTGATGAGCAATCCGGCAACGCTGTCTGTTTCCCCAACCACCAACCTGGAATCTTCGGGCCTTGAGGCAGGCCCATTTAGTCCCCAGAGCATTACATACACGCTGTCGAACACAGGTGAGGTGCCGATGAACTGGGTGGTGAGCAAGACCCAGAGCTGGGTCAGCCTGAGCCAAACGAGCGGGATGCTCGCTGGCGAAACCTGCACCACGGTGACCGTATCTATCAACTCCGATGCGAACAGCTTAACGCCTGGTGACTACTTTGACACGGTCAGCTTCACTAATACAACGAACGGTAGCGGCAATACGACGCGATCTGTCAGCCTGCACGTGAGCGCTCCAGCGGTTCTATCTGTCACACCGTTGGAGGGCTTGAGCTCGTCCGGCGTTGAGGTCGGGCTGTTCAGCCCCAGCAGTATGGTCTATCGGCTCACTAACAAGGGCGAACAATCGCTGAGCTGGGTGGCAAGCAGGGCCCAAAACTGGGTCGAAGTCAGTCCAGCGAGTGGAATACTCGCCGGTGGAGCTGGTACCGTGGTGGTGGTATCTATCGGCTATGATGCGAACAGCTTAACACCTGGTGATTACTCTGACACGGTCAGCTTTACTAATACAACAAACGGCAGTGGCAACACGACGAGACCCGTCAGTCTGCACGTGAGCGCTCCAGCGGTTCTATCGGTTACACCGTTGGAGGGCCTGAACTCATCCGGCGTTGAGGGTGGGCCGTTTACTCCGAATAGCATCACTTACACGTTATCGAACGCTGGTGATGCGCCGATGAACTGGGCGGTGGGCAAGACCCAGAGCTGGGTTGACCTGAGCCAAACGAGCGGGACGCTCGACGGCGGAGCCAGCGCCACAGTGGCCGTATCACTCAACTCTAAAGCGAACGGACTGGCACTTGGAGACTACTCTGACACAATCAGCTTTACCAATACAACGGACGGTAGCGGCAGCACGACGCGTTCTGTCAATCTGCGCGTAAACGCTCCGGCAGTCCTATCGGTCACACCGTCGGAGGGCCTGAGCTCATTCGGCTTTGAGGGTGGGCCGTTTGGCCCCGACAATAAGATTTACACACTCACTAACACGGGCGAACAATCGCTGGCCTGGACAGCGAGCAAGACACAGAGCTGGGTTGGCCTGAGCCAAACGGACGGGATGCTTGCCGGCGGAGCCAGCACCACGGTGACCGTATCGATCAACTCCAAAGCGAACAGCTTGGTGCCCGGTGATTACTCTGATACGGTCAGCTTCATCAACACAACGAACGATAGCGGCAATACGGCCCGATTTGTCAGCCTTCGTATAATCGCTCCGGCAGTCCTATCGGTCACACCGTCGGAGGGCCTGAATTCGTCCGGCTTTGAAGGCGGCCCATTCAGCCCCAGCACTAAGATTTACACGCTCACTAACAGGGGCAAACAATCACTGGCCTGGATGGCGAGCAAGACCCAAAGCTGGGTTACCATGAGCCAGACGAGTGGGACGCTCGCCAGCGGAGATAGCACCACGGTGACCGTGTCGATCAGCTCCAATGCGAATAGCCTGATGGCTGGTGACTACTCTGACACAATTAGCTTTACCAATACAACTAACGGGCGTGGCAACACGATGCGACCGGTCAATCTGCATGTAATCGCTCCAGCAGTTCTATCGGTGATACCGCTGGAGTCTCTGAGTTCGTCCGGCTTTGAGGGCGGGCCGTTCAACCCTAACAGCAAGATTTATGCGCTCACTAACACGGGCGAACAATCGTTGGTTTGGACAGTGAGGAAGACCCAGAGCTGGGTTGACGTCACTCAGGCGAGCGGCATACTCGCCGGCGGAGCCGGCACAGCGGTGACCGTGTCGATTAACTCTAATGCGAACAGCCTGATGGCTGGTGACTACTCTGACACAATCAGCTTTACCAATACGACAAATGAGAGGGGTAACACGACGCGATCAATTAACATCGCAGTGAGGCAGCAGCGTGCACCGGTGCGGTTTGTCGACGCCGACGCCCCCGATGGCGGTAATGGAAGGAGCTGGGAGACTGCCTATAACGACCTGCAGGTTGCGCTCGCTTATGCAGCGAGCTCCGGCGGCGCCGTGACCGAAATATGGGTAGCGGCAGGAACGTATACGTCTAATTACGATTTAGACACTGGTAGATATGCGACAGACCGGACGGCCACATTCCAGCTCATCAATGGTGTAGCTATTAAGGGTGGCTACGCTGGCTTGGGTGAATCAGACTCCAATGCCCGGAATATCGACAACAACAAGACAATCCTGAGCGGCGACCTGTACGGCAACGATACCGGCGGTCTTAGCGACCCATCCAGGTACGAGAACAGCTACCACGTGGTGAGCAGTAAAGGTACGGATGCGACGGCCGTGCTGGATGGCTTCACCGTTACCGGCGGAATGGCCTCTGATCTAAACAACCGCCTTGGAGGCGGAATGTACAACTACAAGAGCTCCGCCACAATCACTAACTGCACCTTCAGCGGCAACGCAGCCAGCTACGACGGCGGCGGGATGAGTAATTACAACAGCAGCCCGACATTGACCAACTGCACATTCAGCGGCAACCTGGCCATCCACGGCGGCGGGATGTACAACACCAACTACAGCAGCCCGACGCTGACTAACTGCACGTTCAACGAGAACCTGGCAAGCCAGTGGGGCGGTGGGATGTACAACACTAACTATAGCAGTCCGACACTGACCAAATGCACCTTCGGCGGGAACTTGGCGAATGACGGCAGTGGGATGTTCAACCGCGATGGCAACCCGACACTGACCAACTGCACGTTCAGCAGAAACTCGGCAGACTGGAGTGGCGGAGGGATGTACAACTCCAGTAGGAGCCCGACACTGACCAACTGCACGTTCAGTGAAAACTCGGCGACAGGCCACGGCGGCGGGATGCGCAATTACAACGTCAGTTTGACGCTGACCAACTGCATCCTCTGGACCAATAGTGACAGCGACGGTGTGGATGAGTCGGCGCAAATCCACACGGATGGTGGGAAGCTGGTCATCAACTATTGCTGCGTCCAGGGCTGGACGGGCGGTCTGGGAGGCACGGACAACATCAGCAAGGACCCGCTGTTTGTGGACATGGCCGCGGGTGACTATCACCTGCGGCGGAATTCACCCTGTATTGATGCCGGTAATCCAAATTCGGACTTTTCACTCGAACCTAAGCCAAATGGTGGCAGGATAAACATAGGTGTTTATGGCAACACTCCGGAAGCAACTTCCAGGGTTCCCTAAACGCGAAAGAATGCGTTTGGGAGTTAGTCGGCACTGAAAAAGTCAGTTAAAATTGGTTTTGAGTAATAATTCTCAGCGCAGCTGGAGAATAAAACCACCCACCGAAGATAATTTTGTGAAGCCAAAAAATAAAAGCCCGCAGCAGTCTGCGGATATTGTAGCCACATCCACTCAGAATCGCATTGATCCTATCACCTTCAACGCCTAACAGATAGTTTCTCCCTAATCGGCACTCGTTTTTACTATGACCTATCACTGCTTCAATTGCCGAACGACGTTTCAGCCAACGCCGTAAACTACGTGGCAGCTTTCGCCAGCCCAGCCTCACAATATGAACAATAGCATTACCTTTATAGTCATGTCCCCGGTATCCGCGATCAACGTAAACCTCATCAGCTTTGAACGAACCCAAACGCTCAGCCTGCTCTATTGACCGAGACAGCGTATGACCATCAAAAGGATTGCCTTCGAACGCCTGTTTGCCTTTGCGAACATAGCTTTGTCGAAGCACAATACCACACTCGTTGGCCTTGCTGACAAGTTTTTTCCGCATCCTTTGATAAAGCTTGGCATCCGTAGGAAAGCTAATCGCCTTTTCCTGAACCGTAGTGTCCACCGAAAGCTTTTTTCAATTCCGCTCTTTTCAGTGCTCCTGTCTTCAAGCCAGTCTTAACAGTCACTTCCAACAGTTTCTCCATACCCTCGGCCTTGACCTTCTGGCGCCACCTGGTCATCAAACTTGAGTCTATAGCAGGCTCGTACTCGAAGTGACTGCAGCCGCAAAAGTACTGCCAGTACGGATTCTCAACCCCCTGTAACGGCAAAATATCGTTTGTTACTTTTCTGTCAAGGACAGCCAGATTCTTACCAACCCGTTTTGGAGAAAATTACGGGCACAGTTTGTGCTAAAATATATAAATTCAGCAGCAAAGACCTTTTCCGAATATACAGATAGTCGTATTTTATTTTATGAGCGGGCTTCAGGTCGTAAAAACTTCTAATCTGCGCAAGGCCTGTCAGCCCCGGCTTAACAGCTAATCTTACTCCTTGCAAAGCCTGGTGCTGTTTTACAAAATAAGGTCGTTCAGGCCGAGGCCCCACCAAACTCATATCGCCCCGTAATATATTAAATAATTGAGGAAGCTCGTCCAACCGTGTTTTCCTTAAAACCTTTCCTATCGGTGTCACACGAGAATCGTCTTTAGCAGCCCAGACCGGGCCAATGTGCTTTTCCGCATTGTTTATCATAGTTCTGAACTTATATAACGTGAAAATTTCTCCGTTTTTCCCAACTCTTTCCTGTTTATAAAGAACACGCCCAGGCGAGAAAATTTTGATAAGCAATGCGATTATGCCAAACAACGGCATAGATATAAGCAAAATCAGAACAGAAGCCACAATATCCAAAGCTCTTATCAAAAGCTCCTGATTGTTTGAGGCTTCTGACGCTAAAGCGGTTAAAGGAGGATAAAGTGATGTTCTGCTTCGAATGGTTTGATCAACAAACTCGTCGCCAATAATAGAGATTGAACGTTTATCATCGCTAATTACCTCTCTGGTAATTAATGCAGTTGCAGTTTCTTCTTTCTCGACCGCCCCCCCGACATGCACTTCTTGCTCCAGAACGTATCCCCCCGAACGGTTCACACATTTCCTCCCACTAATAAATAGCTTTGCTGTTCTTTCTTACAAGGTTTTCATTGCAAGCAGAACCTCCCTCGGCGAAGCAAATAAAAAAAGGCACAACCAAGATTAGCTCTCTCAAACTGGAAAGAACTATCTTGGTTGTGCCTTCGACTTACAGCTCTTTGTTCTGCACGACAAGGCGACCCACACCCACTTCTGTGGGCCATTCTAATCGTATATATCGACCAACACCCTATAAACCTTCATTGTTTTCGGCCATTTTTATGTTTTTTTATGATTCGCCATTGACAAGCCCCTTCAGCTTCCCGCGTATTTCTCACAGACCTTCGGACTCGAAAGTACTCTTGCTCTTTTCCAGAACGTCAATAGTCTCCACCAGTTCATCCGCTAACGATCCCAAACCCTGGGCAATTAAACAAGTGGCAGGGTTCTATCTGCACGACATGCATAGTCAACGCTCCTGTCAGATACTTTAGGTCAGAGCGGACCACAAATGAGGTGATGTTCTGGAACGTAAGTTGGACAAAAGTATCCGCGGTCCGATGATTGGCCGACTGTGGAACGCACATATCTGGACGGTTCTATGCCGTGAATGCAGGGCTATAAAACGTAGTCGCAAGAAAAAAACGCTTTTCTACAAAAAATTTACAAAATGCCTAAAGGTAACAATTACACAAGGAGTTCATTTCACTATTGCCAGACTGTTCTTAGCTATTCGGAATCCCCCCTGTGTGAGTTCCACGGAGATTTGAACCTGCTTTATAGACTCTGAAAAAGGACAGTGCTGATCTGTATATCAGAGTTAGAAGTACAAAGCTCCTTTTAATCTTAAAAGAAGCAAGATTGACCTCTGAGATATTTCGCCACGTCTGACAAGAAACGAGGCGAGAAGACCAACGTTTATCAAGATTGCATTTGCCAGGATTAAGATTATTCGCACCAGCAAAATTATCAGATTAAGACTATTATTGAATGAATAAACTATCGTTTGGAGCCAACTTTTGCTGAAAAGAGAAAACTGCGCCATGAACTAACGGCTTTGAGAAAAATCCCAGCATAAATAATGATATTTATGATCGGGTTATAATTATCTGCAAAATGCTTCTTGTGAAATAGATACATTGAACGATAGAACTCGAAGGTAGCCTTTCTGCTGTTACTTTTGCTGCACTCTCCCTTATAATGAATAATCTCCGCATCTGGGTAATACATCACCGTCCATCCGGCTTTCTTTGTTCTGAGGCAAAAGTCCAGTTCTTCGCCATACATAAAAAACCTCTCGTCGAGCATGCCAATATTATCAACAACTTCTCTTCGAATCATTAAAAAAGCGCCCGAAACAGCATCTACTTCATTAGTTTCATTAGGATCCAGATACGTTAGATTGTATTTTGCCGTTATTTTGCTGTTGGGGAATAACCTGCTCAAACCGCTAAGACGGAAAAAGGCAACATGGGCAGTTGGAATACTTCGGCGACAAGCTAGCTGAACAGTCCCGTCTGGGTTCAGAACCTTGCAGCCTACTATGCCTGTATCTTGTTTCAGATCCATAAACCTGACTACCTGTTCAATTGCGTTGTCACAGATAATAGTATCGGGATTAAGTAGCAGGACATAATCGGATTTAATCCTCGATATAGCCACGTTATTGGCCCTGGCGAAGCCAAGGTTTTCAGTGTTCTGAATTAAGTTAACCTCAGGAAAATCCGTTTCTATCATAGCCACACTGCCATCTTGGGAATTGTTATCCACGAGCCAGATATCAAAAGGCACGTTGCGCGTTTCTCTGTATATAGACTCAATACAGGCCTTTAGCAGTTTTTGAGCATTGTAGTTTACTATTATTATTGATAACCTTGCTCTGCCCATTCTAACACCAGCTAACATATTTCTTAATATCTGCCAGCAATGTGCACGGCTCTTTCATATAAGTGCTTGTTCGCGACTTAACTCGGTTCAGAATCCGTCTAAAATTCTTGTTATAATTGTGAAATCTACTTTTCATCTCTCGCTCCAAGGCACAAAATTGCTGCGGATCAATGGTATCTACTTGCCGCCGAGCGTCTTTCTTATAGTAGTGATTCGGCGAAGTCGCGTAAAACTCTTCAAGTGTCATTTCCGGCTTCACCAGTTTTCTGCTAAGGCCTTCAGCGAACATAGGGGTTTCAGGAAAAGGTTCATACACAGAAATAGAAGCAAAATTAGGCTGGATTTCATACATGAAGTCTAAAGTCTGATAAATTTCTTCTATGGTCTCACCAGGCACCCCCATCATAAAATAACCTGTCCAATGAATCCCCACCTTCTTAAAAATTTCAACGGTACGTCGTATTTGGTCATGAGTTATGCCTTTATTCATTTTTTTCAGAATACGCTCACTTCCGGATTCAATCCCAACCTTTATGCTGTTGCAGCCGGCTTTTTTCATCTTTGCTAAAAGACTTTCACTCACCAGGTCAACTCGGGTGTTACATTCCCAATTAATGTTAAGCCTCTCAGCAGTCAGTCTGTCACATAGCTGCTCCACTCTCTTTTTATTTACCGTGAAAGAATCATCTTTGAAGCTAAACTGTGTCGTGCCATATTCTTTTTTTACCAATTTGATTTCTTCTATTATGCTATTTATAGACCTGTAACTTACCCTTCTCGTATGTGTAGCACAATATGAGCAAGCGTATGGGCACCCCCTGCTAGTCATGATTAACCCCATGTCCTCAGAAGTGTATCTATCCTTATTCATTAGAAGCGACCTATCTGGAAATGGAAACTGGTCGAGGTTCTTTGCCGCCTGGCGGGGGGGATTATGTATAATAGCACCTTCGTGTCTGAATGATAAACCCGGTATCGATAAAGCAGAGTTCCGGCCCAGAGAAATCTGTTTTACCAATTCAAGCATTGTAATTTCTCCTTCCCCTTTTACCACATAGTCCACGTTGGGTGATATTCTCAGTATTTCGTCGGCTTTAACCGTAGCGTGAGGTCCACCCAAAACAACCACGCAGTTAGGATTTACTTCCTTACAAAGCTTAGCCACGTGGAAAGCAGAAGCCGCATAGGTCGTCCATATTGATATGCCAACTATACCGGGACTTACACCTGCTATCGTGTCTTTGACTTCCTTCCAAACGGGATGTGAACTATTTTCAAATGAGCCGAGATATGCCTGATAGTATTGAGGAAGGAGTGAGTAATCCATATGCTGAGGACCATAATTGCAATCAGCATCGTAGATTACAACATCCCAATCTGCCTTTTTAAGAAAGGTTCCAACAGTTGCTAAACCGATAGGAAAGTAACGGTTATAATAACCGATAAGGCGATAAAATGGGGGGTCAATAAGAAGACTTTTCATTGCTTTATGGCCTTATTTTTACACCTTTGTATAAGTATCTTTTCAAATTTATCCACGCTTTTTTCCCATGTGAATTTTCTGGCGGTTTCAAGGCCATTGCGTACTAATCGCAAGGCAAGTTTTTTATCCTGCAAGATTGATTTGATGTTTTCAGCTAATTTTTCGGGCTGTCGCGGAGGACTCATTACACAATTATAGTTATGAATAGCATATTCCCTTACCCCACCCGAATCTGTTAGTGCTACTGGCGTGCCACAGGCCATAGCTTCCAGGGGTGGATTCCCAAACCCTTCATACCACGATGAACTCACAAAGATGTCAGCTTCCTGATATGCCTCCACGATATCTCCATCATCTTTAGGTTGTGTTATTCGCACCTTAAAGGGCGTGTTTTGTTCTATATTTAGTTTATTCGGAGTCGCTATTACTAACTCAAAATTCTTATTATCCTTGCTAAATATTTGCAACGCTGCGATGAGGTCGTACAACCCCTTCCATCTTTGCTTTTTGCCGATTGTAAATATCCTTTTGTGTGAACAGTTTTCTACTTTTACAAATTCACATGGCTTGAATATTGTAAGGTCAACGCCGTTATTTATAATATCATAATGGGTTTTCTTAATTGTATTTTCCGAGATAGTTCGACCGGTCCACTGTGAGTTTACCAAAAGGTGAAAAGGCAGTTCATAACTAGAACGCGACAGATATTTATATATCCGTCGCAGCAATTCAGAGCTGATATGAGTCTGGTCTAACAAAAGTGGATCATAATGTCTTGCGAAATGAAAAGCCTTTAACTTATATAAAGTGAAAGGGATAAAAACATACCATGTCATTATCGAAAACGTTACGATAATCACATCATAGGAATAAAGGCTAAAGGCGATTAACAGATAGTTGACGAGCGCGTTGAGATAGCAGCTGCGCAAACTCATTCCCTTTTCATACACCCTTGGTTTTATCGATACGGGTATGTCCGAAACAGAACCTTTGGGGACAATGATAGAAACCTCATAGCCTCTATCGGCCAAGCCGTTGGCTAACATAACCTGTGACCTGTTTCCACCGCCAGCTTGCAAATTGGGAAGAATAAAGCCTATTCTCATCACCAAATCTCAAGCAGTGTTTTTAGTTCGCTCCGCATCACTACTATTTCCGACCCGGCTTAGGAACTGACGCATCACCAGAATCCGTTTAAGCAGGCTTTCGAGGTCAATAACCGGAAAATACTTTATTATCATATTTCCTATTCGCATATCATTTAAATATTTCTGGCTTATTTTTATGGGAAGGGATCTGGGACCATACCTGCTATGTTTCCAGCTCTTGCTCTTTTTTAATAGGTTAAGGATGATTTCAGGACGTATGATTTCATCTAATTTACTATCATAGGATAGAATGTGTCCCTTAACTTCTTGGTATTGGCCAATCAGCTCCCTTCTCCAATTTACCGTGCCCGAAGTGTGTGCTCTTTTAAATTTAAATAAATCGGGGAACATCTTATTAAGTGTTCTTTTATATAATATTTTGCTTTCTCTTAAAGAAACGGGCAGTTTCATAGTAAAGTCTAAAACATTACTGTCCAAGTAGGGAGCGCAGACATTAACAAAAGGCGACTGGAAGTATTCTCTCCAACACGTTAAAATGTGGGGTATTCTTTGATCAAAATATACAAAGTCTTTGGAATCACGAATATCATCATAATGCGGGATTTTTCTGAGTATGCTACGATATTCTTCATCCCACGCTTCACGTAAAATTTTACCATTTGAGCTATCGAGTAGGTTAACGTACGGCTTTAAAATCAAGGAATTGTAAATGCCTACATACGGTAGAACTTCATTCAGGTCATTAAGATTACATTTAAGCTTGTAACAAGTCGTGGAAGAATACATGTCTCCCACAAACAACACACTTTTTCTCTCTGCCGATAGCTCCGGAGCTAATGTTTTCCAGGCATCAATTTCATCACAAAAGTTTGCCAACCCTTGCCCCATACTCGCATTATGATTGATTAGGTCAAGAAAGTCCCCATTATAACTCTTCACTATTTTGTGACCGAACCCAAGGTAATTTGCCATTTCTTTAGAAATATACTCATCGCTGCCTGGCTTGGGGACTCCAAAACAATAGGAAAAGCATTCAACGTTCGAAAAGTTTAATTTAGAAGCAAGTATTCCAAGAATTCCCGTAGAATCGTAACCGGCACTTAGAGATAAAAATGCCTTTGACTTGTTTTTCAGTCTTACTCTGATACTTTCAATAAGTAATTCGGACAATTCCGCCTGTAATTTTATTTCATCAGTATTTGAATAAGAATTACTAAATTCATAATACCAATATTTTGTTGTGTCAAATCCATTTGAAGATAATTTATGAAGGCAGGCCCGTTCCAGTATACGAACATCTTCAAACAAGGTGCGATTATTAAATATAGCCCCATTTGCCAAATAGCATGTTACTCCAACAGTGTCAATATCAACATCGGCAGTGGGATGGAGGTATAAAGAAGTTGACAACCAATAGCTTCCTTTATATTTGCTGTAAAATACTTTTCGTGAATTTATTCTGTCGGTAACGACCGCGACTGTATCATTTCGTTTGTCAATCACTAAGACCACAAAAGAACCGTTAATATCTTTTGAGAAGCTGAGGCCATGTTTTCTAAATTGTTTAATCAGGAACTCGGCCTGATTCGTTTCGGGAGTATTAAATATCTCTCCATGAAGTAGTAGTGTTATATCATTTTCGTGGTCAACGGCAACCCAGGCTCCCCCAGAATGCATCAAGTGAATAATGAAGCTTTTGGTGGTAATTGATATGTCTGGTCGAACCTTTGCTACGGTAACAAATTCGTTGCTTATTTGTCTTTCATCTGAAACATTCTCTCTGAGACAGAACATACCGAGGAAAAACGACGGTATGTACCCATCTTGCTTATTCATATACGCACCTTTCCACACAGACAGCCGCACATGTATGACCACCATTCTGAATATTAGGAACAACAAAGCCTATTTTCATCAATCATACTCTTCTTTACAACATTGACGATAGCCATTCCCAGGGAGATTCCCAGCCAAGTGTATCCAATCAGCCAGATTGGGTGAATTTGGGCTGCTACAAACAAATTTACGAATATAAGAACTGCAACTTGCAGCAAGGCTTTTCTTTGACTATCATCCGTTGACCTTAGTAAACTAAAACAAGCGTTCAAATATGAGAAGCATATCAAGCCAAGAGCAACGATCCCGAGAACGCCGCCATCGTAGAGAACCCCCAAAATTACATTGAATGCGCTGCCGCCACGTATTGCCGGCCCGCCGAGTTCAGAAAGGATAACACGGCTCCACGTACCAAAACCTTGACCAATAATAGGGTGTTCTGCAATATGCTTGCAGGTCTGCCTGGCAAGTTTGATTCTAATCACATTGCTTGACTCGGTGAGAGCAAACATTCGCCCAGATTCACGCAAGCGAACAAACTGGAAATCTCGCATGAAAAAACTATAGACAAGACTTGCCAGGACCAGGGCAACCACGATAAAACTTGTCATTCTAACCAGTGCTCGTAATCTGTTACCGCCTATCCTTAGGGCAACCACGGCCAAAGCAACGACAATGGCAAGAACGTAAGCTGCACGGCTTAATTCTGATGCTATGACCACCAGGTATATGCAAATACAAAGTCTGAGCCATGGTCTCCAGGACTTGAAGGCCTTCGAAAAATACAACGGTAAGGCAATTGAAAAAAGTAAACTTATGTACTGGGCATACCAACCGGCTTCAGCGAAAGTGGCAGTGGCCCTAAGGTTGGTCTCAATAAAAAACCAATTGATGCCAAAAAAGAGAAACATCACATTTTGAAGTGTTCCTACAAGACAAACCAGAATTCCAGCGCCCAGCATAACCTTGATAACCTTTTCTATGCGTTTTATAGTGTTCAGGGTGGTAGTAATAACCAAATACATGGTAACATTTACAGTGAATAGCTTAAAGAATTGCCTCATACTGTCCGTAATGTAGGGAGAATTAAAAAGCGAGAGAAGATTTGCCAGGCAATACAAACAGAACGCCGGCCCCAGGGCTGTACTAACAAATCTCTGATGCTTATTTAGACAAATAGCCGCCAACAGAGCACAAAACGTTACCACGGTGAGTAAATCATACAATCGTACATTGAAAAATGCCATTCCGCCATATGCATCCCCCACCAGTGGAATGGTAACAGGAATAGTTAGAAAAATGAGTAATGTTCCGTTGAAAGGCCTGCGAAAAATCCAAACAATAGTCCACAAAGAAATGGTTATTACTAACGGTAATAATAAATAACCACCATAGCTCAAACCTGTCATTTCACTTATGAAAGACATACAAGACACAGGATGAAAGTTTCGTATTAATTACTTTGAATTTTTCTCTTTTAGCCGTCTCTTTGTCACCCAGATAGTAGATCTTACAAGCTCCAACATGGGATGAAGTACAGCTATCCGCTCTTTATTTGAGCGCGCAAAGATAAATGGCTTTATAAACTTTGGCCACAGGCGGGAAATTTTGTAGCGCCAATACCCAACAATCCACCTGAACTTGCTTTCATTGGAGTATTTGGCGCTGACTTGACAACTCTCCTGCCATTGCTTTCTGCTTTCCAGGAAGGTTTTGCTCTTACGGTGAATGCGGAAATTGGCTAATACATAAGGTGTCTTTTGAATCCTAAACTTTTGTCCCATTCTAACCCAATACTCGTAGTCCATAGCGTGTCTTAACGAAGTATCCAGAAGCCCTATTTCTTTAAGAACGTGACTTCTGAAAAACACTGTCTGCTGCGGTATCGTGCTGATTCCAGACCTTATGAGCGTCCTAATGTTAAATTGTGCTGGATGCCACACATTAACAATATGGTCGCTTTCGTCGATTATATTGCAAGTACCATATATCGCATCAACCTTAGAATGATAAATCAAGTATTGAGCCACATTTCTCATTGTCCCCGGAACATACGTGTCGTCTGAATTAAGATAAGCAAGAATTTCGCCGGAGGCTATCCTCCATCCTTTATTGATGGCGTCAGTTTGCCCTTCATCTTGCTCGGTTACCCAGTATGCAAGATATTTCTCATACCTTTTTATTACTTCTACACTTCCATCTGTGGAGCCGCCATCTATTATAATGAATTCGAGATTCGCATACTCCTGGTTTAATACCGATAGAATCGTTCTTTCCAGGAATTCAGCCTGATTGTATGAGGGGGTGACAATAGAGATTTTAGGATAAAATGAGTTTTTATTCAGTAATACTTCCTCATCAAACAGTGGATTAGAAACAAATTCTTCAATTTCTTGTGATGTGTATCGTTTCATCTTAACAACCTATAATCTTTAGCAGGAGTTATCGTAACAAGTTCCTAACAGTAAAGTGTCGATTCTTAACCCATACAGCATAACCTCATAAAAAGAAAATCAAAATAAATTTGCAATTATTTGTCATTCTGAGTCCGCCAAAGGCGGACGAAGAATCCGGCCTGAAAGACTCGTAAAACCGGTTGCGATACCTTATTCTCTGCTAAGGTCAGATGCTTCGCTTCGTTTCACTTCGCTCAGCATGACAAGCGATGAACGGTTATTAGGATAGGCTCTAAGATTATGGAAGTAAAACTCCACGCCGTCGGAAACCATCCTCCTGACCTCATGTGAATTACAACCGGAAGGTTTATCAACAAACCACCTTTAATGTCTAAACGCTTTGTACAGGTATCTTATCTATTCTTGCCAAACCTTGCCTTGAAACCTCTGCGATCTGGTTATAAAATTCTATTAGCCGACCAATGTGCTTTCCCATAAACAACTCTCTTCTTGCCTTTTTGACATTGGCCTTGAGTTTTTCGTAGTCGTAGCATTCTATAATCTTTGGAAGGTTATCCAAATCTTTCTGACTGATTACAATTCCTACTTCGTAATCCCTAATAAGCTTGGCTGGATACTGGAGCTCTTCACTGATAAGAATAGGAAGACCCGCTTCTAAATAGGTAAAAACTTTACCTGGTAATCTTGTACGGTTGTGTACATCTAAAAACGTCCCGTCACCAAAAAGGTATATCATCGCCCCGAAATCATATCTGGCAAACTCTTTGGTTGCTTCATCGGGTGGAAGTCCGCTTTTGAAATTAAAAAGAGGAATTGTTTCAGACAACTGAATGTAGTCAGAGAGGAATTGCTTTGCCCTTATACGGCTCAGATGTGGCGAGTGATAGATGTCAAAACAAATCCCCTGTTGAGTAATTTTTTCTATGAGGCCACGAAACTGGACATCACCAAATAGCTTTTTAGATGAATTAGAACGTGCAACGTTTCCACCATATACTAAATGGATATTCCCATCTGCATCGGAGTACTTCTTGTCGCTGTCGCTGACAAATTCATCACAGATATAGCTATGAAATTCAAGCACGGGGACGGTAGAGCAATAGCAGCTTTTCAATTTCTGGCAGGCTTGCTGAGAGTATCCAATAATAATACCATCACATCTGTCAAAGATAAATCTTTCCGAAAAAAAGCTGAGTTCGGCATCCACCTTTCCATATACACCAATGGCATCTTCCTTCGAGAGCGAGAGACTCGTGACATCAAAGAACTCAAAGACTATTTTTGATTTGCTCAGAAGACTTGCCAGGACGCCGTAATAATCTGAACTACACATTGTACCCTGAACATGGATTAGAAACGGCTTTACCTCTTTAAGTATATAAGCCAGGGCAAACCGCGAATCGTACACATAAACTGCATCGAAATATTTTTCCATAAAGTTTGCTAACCAGGGGGTCTCCGTAAGGAGAATTGTCTCAAACTCTCCTGTTTTTCGTAAATAGATACTTTGCCGCACCAAATTAAAAGTAGGTATAACAGAGATATAAAGGATTTTCTTTTTCCCCGAGGCCTGATTAATATTATTAATTATTTCCTTCAATGTCTTTCTTCGCGAAAACTCCCTCAATGCCCCCCTTGCGAGATGCCTCCGCACTGTTTGTCTGGCTGTCTTTTTAATCCTTTGCAACTTATTAAGCTCCGTCCTTTCTAAAAGATATTCATACACAGTACTATCCAGCGGCTCAATTTCCGAAATTCTTTCCTTAATTTCATCTCTCCCAAAGAACATCTCAAACATTTTTTACCTCTCAGTTACAGGAATTCTTTTCATCTACACAAGCTTTTGATTGCTGAGGCCTTTTCAATGGCCTCGAAGGGAGGCTTTTTTTCACTAACTCTGTTATAAAAATCTATAAGGCGACCGATATGTCGTTCCATGGAAAACTGCTTTTGCGCCTCCTTAACATTTGCCCTTAATTTGTCATAGTCGTAACTCTTTATGATTTCAGATAGATTATCTATCTCTTTCTGACTAACAACTATTCCAATCTCATATTCTTTGACCAGCCTTGAGACATATTGAAGTTCCTCGGTGACGATGACAGGAAGGCCAGCCTCCATATACTTGAAGAACTTGGAGGGTATCGTCATTCGATAATGTTCTCTATCAAATTCCACACCATCAAGTAGATACATCATAGACGCAAAATCATATTTGGCAAATTCCCTTGGCGCCATATCAGGTAGAACTGCCTGCCTGAAATTAAAAAAAGGACTTTCTTCAGACAATTTTATGTAGTCTGATGAGCGCCGTCTGGTGCTCGAAGACCTAAAGTGTGGAGAAGGATAAATGTCAAAATAAATCCCCTGTCCGGTAAGCTTGTCTATGAGTTTCATAAACTGAACATCTCCATACAATCTCCGGGGCCGATTGGGGGAAATCACTATCCCGCCATATACGATATGGATGCCGCCGTCCAAATCGGAGAATTTTTCGCCATCGCCGATGAATTCCTCACAAGGGTAAGAATGAAATTCCATCATCGGGACATCAGACCGGCAGCGCTCTTTGAGAATTTGGCCGGCCTCAAGGCTGTGTATAGTTACGAGAACACCATCGGAGCCCTTGAAGGCAAATTCCTCGGCTACAAAGGCGTCCAGCATAGTGTCCGTCTTGCACCATATTCGATTATAATCTTCTTTGCTGAATCCAAAGGTTGGAATATCATATAGCCCAATGACTACCTTCGAGGAACTCAACAGCTTTGCGATAATAGCAAAGAAATAATAATTTATCGCTCCCTGGGTATGAATAACGTAAGGCGTGACGTTTCCAATAATAAACGCCACATCATAAAAAGAATTATAAACGTAAACCGCATCAAAGTATCTTTCCATAACATCTATTAAAAGAGGATTTTCCATGAGCAGTATGGTTTCATACTGGCCTGTCTTTCTCAGATAGACACTCATGCCCAGAAAATCAAACGTGGGATGGCCAACCAGAAAAAGGATTTTCTTTTTGCCCGTATTTCTGTTGACTTTGTTGATAAGTTGCTTGATAGTCAGCCGCGATTGATATTCTCTAATTGGTCTTGTTAAATATCTCCTGGCGATTTGTCTGGCGGTCTTTTTTAATCTCTTGATTTTATCAAATTCTATTTTACCCAGGAGGCACTCATATATGCTCTGGTCGATTTCTTTAATCTTTGATAGTTTTTCCTTGATGTCTATTTCCGAAGAAATTATTTCAAACATAATTTTTCCGCTTCCTCCAGAAGTTAAACAAGTTAACTTTTTCGACAATGCACATAAAAACATGCACTCAACAATCCGGGACTTAATCGGGTGAGGCACGCTCGAATTCGGCGAGGAAATGCGACTGAGAACAATCCCAGTACAGGCAAGATGGCCCGAACAAGAATCCTCCGTCTCAATGATGGAATCTGCCCTTCCCTTAGTTTCCTTTTGGCGTTTGGAATTACTATATCAGGATTGCTGTAATGTAAAAAAGGCCCCAGGTCCCAGAAGAATCTGATGTCGGTAAAACCACAATGTCTCAACAAACGATTAAACCCTTTATAGGTGAAAAATCGAATATGCATATAATTCCACTCGTCAAAACATCGAGTATGGTCATGATGTAAGGTCTTCCATATCAGGCCCTTGCCTAATAAAAGCCTCCACCGCAAAATAAAATAAAAATGGTTAGGCACATTAACAACAGCATATCCATCGCTTTTGAGTGTTCGGTGGATCTCTTTCAGAACATACACTGGATCCAGTACATGTTCGAGGACATCTTTACAAATAATAATATCGAAAAATTCATCTGGGAAATGAACGCCTTTTGAGACATCCCAGAGTTTGGTGCGGATACCCAATTCCCCGGCTATCTCCATTGCTTTTGGTGAAATATCAAAGGCATAAATTTCGTTATGCTCTGTAAGAAAGGCAATATCTTGTCCGGTTCCGCTTCCTATACTTAATATCTTCTTGTGATGTGGAACCCCTTCATTGCATATTTTCCAATCAGGTATTGATTCAAGTGTTTTCCCTTTCATGCCACTCCAACCGAGATTATGAACCTCTTCTAAAAAACTCGATTCATTCCCGGCAGTGGCGTCACACTTTGATGAGATTTTATAACTTGTCAAGAGACACAGATTGTTAGATACCTTCTTTTTCACATCTATTGTCATCAAAAGTATTAGTGAACAATTTTCTTCTGGCCCGCCTCAGTACTTCAAAAAAACCGTACTCAATAGGAAACTGCCAAAAACTGAGTTTTTTTCTCACCCAGAAGAACCCTCTCATAACGCTGACTACCGAGCTTATCAAAAAAAATTCCAAGTTCTTTTCCAGTAACCACCATCTGTACTTACCCAGAGACAGCAAGCGAGTAGCGTACGTTATGATGATAAATGATTTATTATCTTTTTTTATCCAAGGAAGCCTTCCAACATCTAAGAAGCCAGTTTCAAGCTTTTCTTCAGACCATTCCCCCAAGCTCTTTGGGGCCTCGTAACCTGCTTTTAGGCACTCGTTAAACAGTTCCCCGCCGGGTATAGGTCGATAAAGTTGCGGAGCCTGGGTCGCAACATAATCGCCTATCTTTCTGAGCTTTCCGATGAAATCAATCGTCTTTAACATATCCTCAGTGGTCTCCTGAGGCAGGCCTATCATAAAGGAAAATTCACAAATTATTTTGTTCTCATTAAGAACCCTCGCAGCATGCTCTACCTGCTCCAACGTAATATCCTTTTTTAAGAAATCCAAAATCCTTTGTGAGCCGGACTCGGCACCGATGCCTATCATCACGCATCCCAACCTAGCCATCCTTTTTATTACATCCCTCGACAAATAATTATCGTTAAAATAGTTTGCCCTTGCCCCGACAAACCAGGCAAATTTTAATTTCCTCTCTTCTATTCCATCCAGCAACTCGAATAACCGCCTTCTATCCAAAAGGACGTTCTCATCTACAAACTGGACGAACTCTATGCCGTATTTATCTATCATTATCTGTATCTCATCGAGTATCCTTGCCGCGGATTTACCTCGATAAGGACTCTTTGTATAGTATTTGCCATCACGATAAACTATGGTATTAACGCAAAAAGTACACCTGTATGGACAGCCCATACCTGTGAGGATGTGTAAAACCTTACCTATTGTTCTATCTTTAACATTTTCACGAATATTTTCACAAAGTATCGGCCTGTACAAATAGTCCTCTAAGTTGAATAGATCATAATTAGGGAACGGCAGATCGTTGAGATCATGAAGTTCGCGTTTACCGGTATAAACTGGCTGCCCCGTTTCGTCTTCGAACATGATGCCTTTTACAGAAGAGATGTCCCTTTTGCCCTCGAAGACTTCAGCCAGCTCCAGACAGGTATATTCACCTTCGCCAATACCGACTACATCTACGAGAGGGTCGGAACAGGTTTGCTCGGGGAAAAGTGTAGGATGAATTCCTCCCCATACAAGCGGTATATCGGGGTGGCTTTCCCGGATGATTCTCGCTGCCTTGACCGCCGAGGGTATCTGGACGGTCATAGCCGAGATGCCAACAAACAAAGTCTCATCAGGATTTATCCGGCTTAATTCAGCAGCCATATCTATCTTACCTAAAACACCATCTAATATCTTAACCTCATATTTATTCTCACTCAAAACGCTACCTATAGATAAAAGGCCCATGCGCACTCCGGAACCTCTACCTAAAACCTTTTTGGGTGTCCAATCGGTAGTAACTAATGGTGGTGCTATCAATACTACACTCTTGCGATTCACCTGCTTTCTACGCTTGCCTTCCTTTAATTTATGCAAACCTTAGCAATTTATCCTTTTAATATAATCTTGTATGCTTTCTCCATAGTTACGAGAGGTTCATGTATAATACGCCGTACTACCTTGTACTCATGGTTTCCATTTATATAGATGGAAGCTGTATATAAAGCAAAATACAAAAGTGCGGTGATTAAAAGTGTGCCAAAGCCATTCGCAAGGTATTGTCTCAGCAGAGCTATACAAAAAATAATACCCACACCAGACAAAATAGGAAGCTTCAGCTTTTGATAAAAGAGACCAAGTACTGAAACATCCAGAACTTTTTGTAGCATTACAAAGCCGTAGATGGCCCCAAGAGTATGTGCTACTAAGGGGCTGATTATTACTGCAGGCAGACCGATCTTCATAATCAGGATGACACTGAGGGTTACACTCGTGGTCGCTGTTATTAAGCTACCTAAAAAGGGAATCCTGGGTAACCCCATTCCTGTCAAGATTGCTGCACCCGGACCTGTTAAAACATTTATCAAATACGCAATGGATAAAAACCTTAGCAGAAAAGCAGAGTTTTCATATCCTGGCCCTAACCAAAGAAAGATAATTTGACCAGACATAACCGAGATAAATAAAAAAACGGGAATAGCAATTAACGCCGAATATTTAAAAGTGGCCTGGAAGATTTCTTTCATTTTACTGAGCCCCAGGTTTACATAAGTGCTGGATGCTGCAGGCATAATAGAAGTAGTAAAAGAACCGGAAATACCCCAGATAAGAAATACGATTTTGTGTGCTACATCATAGAAAGTCAAATATTCCAATCCTAAAAAATAACTGATAATCAATTTATCAAATTTGAAATGCAACATCGCCAGTATTCCACCGATAGCCCCATAGCTGCTAAACCTAAAGACCCGGGATAACGTCTTAAAGTCAAAGAGAAATGGGTTAAGTTTCAAATAAGGAGCAACCTTTATAGTTAACAAGATATGCGTAAACATGGTTATCAGACTGGATAGGCCATTTGCAATTACTAATCCCTTAATCCCCCACCCCAGGTATAAAAAAACAACAGAAAATATGAAGTTACAAACACCCCAAAGAATACCTGCCTTATTAGTCAAATCCATTCTTTGCAGGCCATTCAAAAAGGATGGGTAAACACTAAAAGCTATATTCATACCAAATATTGCTGCAGACAATAACAAAACGAAAGAAATATCTCCTCCGGCGATTACATCTGTTTTTATAAATGTAGTTATTATCCAATCTTGGCAAAGAAGTATGACGGTGAAGAATACAACGCTGATACATAAATAGATCACGAAGAAAGTATTGAAAACCTGCAATATCTTGGTATAATTGCTTTCGGCTTCATACTGGGCGGTAAATTTCGTGATGCCGGAGCTTATGCCAAAATCCATCAAAGTAGCGAAGGTCATAACGGTCTGCACAAACACCCACACCCCATATCCTTCTACCCCAATATATCGAAGAATAATGGGGATTAAAATCAGATTAAAGGGCAGCAGCAAAACCCTACGCAGTATATTATAAAAAGAATTCCTTCCGATCTTGTTGTAAATTTCTCGACTCATCTTTTAGTAAAAACTAATACTCATTCAAATATGGAATTATTATGTTCCTATAATTCGATTTGCCATTTTTTAGCAAATTCATTAAGATTCTTAAATTCAATCAAAGTCTGAAAACACTCTCTACCTTCAGAGACAACAATTCCGGAATATCCTGCGCCCTTTAGCAAGCCCAATAAATAGATGCTATGTTCAGGAGAATGATGTATGTGCGTATGCCACAAATTGGAGCCATAATAATAACCTGTTAAATGAACACAAGACGCTTGCCTCATAACATTTAAGAATACCTCTTCAAAGACACCGGCGCACTGCATCTGTAAATGTTCAAGGTCTAAACAATGATTAATTCCGAATCGACGCATTACCTTCAACGATTCGCGGATTGAAGATGTATTTTCAACACAAAGCTTTGTATTAATACCCTCAAAAACTTTGACAATGTACCCCCATTCATCCTCCCAATAAATATCATGAAAGACAACTATTTCAGCTTTTATATCATCAACCAATTCGGCCAATAAGTCCGGCTCGTAGCTATCATTGGGTGCATGTACAGTGTATCGAAAAGGAAATCTTCTACATATCTGTTTTGTTTCACTTACATTATGTAAATATTTAAGATTTGTATATATCTCAACAGCTGCAATACCACCTTTTTTAATATCCCTAAGAACAGATTCAACAGGCGCACATTTAGCTGCGATAATCATGTCTAATTGTCATTCTCTATTAGAGTGATGTTGTTTTATTAAGCTTTGTAATCCTTCTTCCAAACTAATTGAGGGACAGAAATCCAAAAAGTCAGATGACCTGTCTAATTCTGTTTTTGATCTAAAATTATTATATTTAGCCGTACCATCCTTATGAATAGAAATTCTGGATTTGCTCTTGCAAAGCTTTGCAATTTTATTTGCTAATTCTTCCAAAGTTACACTATGTGGAGAACCAAGGTATATATCGTTATAACACGAGCAGTCCAATGAAGAAAACTTCCCTATTACGATAGAAAATGCCTTAACTATGTCTCTATAATGAATAAAGTTCATTTTTTTGTTACCTTCATAAATCTCTATCGTGTCATTTGCTAATGCTTTGATAATAATTTTATTGATGACTTTATCCGTATTATCTCTTGTAGAACCATAGATAGATTCAAATCTTAATGCTGTTATTCGCATTAAGTATTTAATCGAATACCTACACGCGCATAATTCATTAAATAACTTTGAAATTCCATACATACTATTTGCAGTTTTAAGCGTATGATTTCCATCCTTTGTAATAACTTCTTTAACTGCCGCTGAACTTGCCAGTATAATCCAGGGTTTTATAGGTAAGGACTTCACGGATTCTAATACATTTAAAGTACCTAATACATTTGTCTTTATGCAATCATACGGGTTAGAGTCACCAAGGCTTTCTCGACTAATAGCAGCAAGATGTATAACGCCGTCAGCATTCTTAACTGCTTCATTGACTTTACTAAAATCTGTAATGTCCCCTCTGATATGTAAATAAAATTCTGAATGAGTGAGATTTGATTCTTTTCTACTAAATGTAGTAATTGAAAACCCCCGACCGATTAAATATTCAGTCAAATGATAACCTAAAAATCCTCTTCCCCCTGTAATAAGAATATTCGCAGCCATTATATCCGTTAATGTAAAAAATCAGCATATATTCTAAATCAATGTTGTTTCTGGAACTGTTACAAGTTGTTTGTCTTTATCTAATCACTCAACTTGACTGACTTTTAGATTGTCTGTCTGAGTGAAACGAAGCATCTGGCCTTAGAATAGAGTTTTTGCTTCGTTGCGAGTGTGAGATTCTTCGCGGAGTTTATCCTGAGCGTAGCAAAGGGCTCAGAATGACAAGCTGCGTATGCTCTTGTCAAAGCTATACTTATGTAAAAACCAGTCAAGTTGAGTAATCACATATTAAATTATCATATTCTCTTTTAGTTCCTCTCTTGATAGCAAAGGAGATAAATCCTCAATTGGCCTTCCAAATTCCAATTTGGGAATTATCTTTTCTCCATGTTTTAGTTTTACATCACAGAGTATTGGCCCGTTATATGCTAAAACATTTTTAACTAATTCATTTAATTCTCTATGATTATTGATTTCTCTCGTTTCTATACCATATGCTTTTGCTACTTTCTGAAAATCAGGAAATCCTAATCCACTACCTGGGTCTGATGCTACATATCTTGAATCAAGCCAGGTGTCTTGGGTTTGCTTAATAATTCCATATTCTCCGTTATTAATCAAAAAGATCTTAATTGGCAGTTGATTATAGGCAATCGTTTCAAGTTCTTGAATATTTATTTGCATTCCACCATCTCCAATTATGCATAAAACCTTTTTCCCAGGTGCTGCATATTGGGCTCCGATACTTGCCGGTAAAGCATAGCCCATAGGAGAATGATTGAAAGCGCTAAACAACATTTGGGGGGTTCTTATCTTGTAAGCCTGCATGGTCCACGTTAGGGTTGCACCTGCATCAGTTATTATTATATCCCCTTCTTTGGTCTCCTTGGATAATTCGTTCATAAAGACATAAGGGTTAACTTTATCATCTTGACCATAATACTCCAGAAGGCAAACCGGGTATGTTTCTCTCCAGTTATGTATCCTCTGTTTCCATTGAGTTAAATCTTTAGTTTTTATTTCTTTAGAATTTAATGCCGTTAGAAATACTTTTACATTGCAGTTGACCTTTAAGTCTATGCGCATTCCATTATTTTTGTTTAATTCTGCATTGTCTATATCAACAACTATTTTTTTTGCCTTAGGTACAAAATTTACTGCATTACTTCCTGTCTCATGAGTATCTAATCGGGAGGCAAGGCTAATAATCAAATCAGAATTCTGCACGGCGAAATTTCCAGCTCTATTAGCAGATATACCAAAATTACCGATAAGATTTGGAGTGTCGTCTAAAAACATATCTATAGTTGTCCATGTTGTGGCAAACGGAATACCGGATTTTTTCAGGAATTCTTCCGCCAATCCTTCTGCCCGCCCTAATTTTACGCCGCCGCCGACCAGAACTACTGGCCTGTTGGCTTCGTTAATTAAACGAAGCGTTTCATCTATTAGCGTTGTGTCCACTTTATAATTTTGAGTTTCAGGAACAAAAGCTTGTAAGTCATCAGGATTAATATCTGCTCTTTGAATGTCATCAGGCAAATCTAACATTACCGGCCCTGGTCTTCCCTCAGTAGCCATATGAATGAGCTTTTCCACTTCATACTTAACTTGTTTTGGGTCTTGTAATAAGACTGCATATTTTGTAACGGGCTTCACAATGCTAACGACATCCATCTCTTGAAAACCCATTTGTCTCACATTTTGACCACCTTTTAATTGGGAAGTCGGCGGGGCCCCAGAAATATAAAGGGTTGGAATAGAATCGTAGTATGCGCAGGCAATACCCTGCATTAAGTTAATCATTCCTGGACCACTCGTTGCAATAGCAACACCAATGTTTTTAGTGACCCGTGAGTACGCCTCTGCTGCAATTGCTGCGCCTTGTTCATTTTCACAAGGTGTGTTTCTTATATCTGGATTTTTATCAATGCTGTCTAATATGTGAACAATACATCCTCCATTCCCTACAAACACATGTTTAGTGTGCCTTGCAAGAAACACTGCAATATAATCTGAGAGTTTCATAATAAACTCCACTTCAAATTAATTTATAATATACTTGGTGCGGAAAAATAGCTTTTTTCTAAAACTGCTCTCATTCTTTCAATAGCTTTATCTATATTTGAAATTGAATTTGCGTAACACAATCTAACATAGCCCCGAGCATACTCGCCAAAAATAGGTCCAGGAGCTAAAGCCACTCCCGCCTTTTCAAGCATAAGGTCTGCATATTCTTCGCTGGTCAATCCTGTCCCTTTTATGTTTGGAAACACATAAAATGCACCCTTTGGTTTTAAGCATGAAACCCCTGGAAGGCTATTTAGTCCCTCTAAAATAATATCTCTCCTCTTCCTGTATTCATCGATCATCTTTTGAATCGGTTCTTGGCCTCCTTTTAACGCTTCTATACCGGCTCTTTGAATAAAAGGAGAAACACATGAAGTAGTTGTTTCCAATAACAGACCCATTTTACTAATTAATTCAGAAGGGCCTGTTGCAACACCCAGTCTCCAACCAGTCATTGCATAAGATTTACTAAATCCATTTATAATAATAGTTCTTTCCTTACAATGGTCAAATTTACTTGGCGAATGATGATTTGTGTTGGCTTCTTTGTAAACCATTCTGGCATAAATTTCATCACTTACAAGATAAACGTCGTATTTTTCTGCTATTTCATACATCCTTTTAACTTCATCTTCAGTCATGACCGCTCCGGTTGGATTGCTTGGCGAGTTCATAATGACCATTCGCGTCTTGTCCGTAATAGCTTTTTGAACATCATCCGGAGCTAATCTGAATTCATTTTCCTCATAAAGAGGAACTCTAACTATTTTAATTCCCATATACTTTAGAATTGAATAATATGAAGCAAAACCAGGATCCGGGACAATTACTTCCTCCCCAGGGTTTACGGCACATGCAGCAGCATAATAAATCATAACATTTGCTCCAGGACACACTAATAGTTGATCAATATCAGGGCGGAATTTTCTTGATCTTTCAGTAACATCAGCAGCAGCCTCCCTCAGTTCTAATAAACCGGAAGAGGGAACATAGTGCGTCTCTCCTTTTTTAAGAGATTCAAGGGCAGATTGAACTATATTTGGTGGCGTGTCAAAGTCAGGGTCTCCAAGCTCAAAATGCAGGATTTCTTTTCCTTGCCTTTCTAGTTCCTTTGCTTTGGCGAGAATTTGAAACATCTTTTGTCCTTCTAATCTATGTGCTGCATCAGATAATCTTTTCGGTTTTGTTATATAATCCACGGTTTCCAAAAAGATTTTTTTGGCCTGCCAGCTCTTGTAGTTCACAGAACAGGTAGATGATTTTTCGTGAATTTCGGTCATGATTAAAAGTGCCGAAAAATGTTCTCGTTATAACCGTGCAAAGTAGAGTACCATGGCGGTCCGCATACAAGGGACACGACGAGAAGCACGTTCCCACAACGAATCACTACGGTCGCAAATCGCCGTAGTGAACTTGCCACAAGCCCACAGCTCAAAATGTAATCTTTCCTGAAAAGTGCAGTTCTTTCGGAAGTATGGACCTAAATAAAATTGATATGCATTGGCGGCATTCCTGTCGGTTTCTCAAGTTCAATTAAGCCCTCTTTATATCTGTCTAACACCTCGTTTACTTTATGCTGTACACATAATGTGCCACACATAGTTTTAGCGTTAAACCTTGTTGACGCTAATTCATTCATAACTTCCCAGTATCGGTCACTGAAAACAATATCCTTAAAACGCGTTTCAACAAAATTTCCAATATGATACTTACCGTACTTATCATTAAACAGGCAGCCACACGGTGCTACAAGCCCGGAGCCCGATAGCTGTAATAAAAATGGTGGCCCATAACATCTTTCATAGTCACGCTTTCCTTCTGATTGAATTTTTGACCATTTTGCTTTTACCAAATATTCTTTATCTGATAATAACTCCGCCTCTCTAAGGGTATCATATAATTCTCTATAACCTTTATAATTAACACCTAATGCACTGTCCTCATCGTCACTGCAATGTTTAATCACCAAATAATCGGGTCGTAGTTCCTTTCCTAATCGAGCAAGAGGTAATATCTGGTCTGCAAATTCTGGCATTAAAACCATTTGCATTCCTATTGTTACATCTAAATTACCCTTTTTCTTTATTTCTACAGCTTTTCTAATATTTTCCTTTACGCGATAAAACCATTCTTGCGGCACTCCCATAATCTCTGAATAACGTTTTGGTTCACCGGCACTTATATTGAAGCGAATGTATGTTAAACAAGGTAATATTGTTTCAAGTACATCTTCTGTCGATAGATATCCGTTGGTACCAGACGCCATTGAAATACCAAGGGAATGTCCGTATTTTATACTTTCCACGTAGGCAGGTGAAATAGAACTCTCCCCGTCGCTTACAAAGCTTATCCCTCTTACACCAATTTCGCCACAATCGTCAAGGAATCGATACATCACTTCTTTAGTAATACGCCTTCCCGTATTTTCTTGTAGGGTGGAATAGCAGTAAACGCATTTATAATTACAGGCACGCGTTAAGGCCATATCGATGGTAATAGGAGCAAACCGTTCACCACGTCTCCAGGCTTCTAATCTATCTTGATGCCATCTAATCTTGGTTCCATCTAATATGATATTTCTTGAATCTTTCATTTTTCTCTCCCATATCACAAATTCGTATTATCAAAAGTTTTTAATAGCTTTTTCCGATTATCTTCTATTTTCGATGAATCATTGTGACTTAACCTGTTAGAAATTAAACGTCCATCCGCGTTATAAAACTTTTTAATCAATTCTGTCACATAATAAACCTGTTTTTCTGTGAGATGCTGGTGGATGGGTAAGGTAAGGATCGACTCTGCCTGCTCTTCACATACAGGAAAATCGCCTTTCTTATATCCCAATTTTCGACAGGGTCTTTGTAAGTGTATTGGAACCGGGTAATGAATTTTTGTCTCCACACCATGTTCGTTCAAATACTCGATTAATTCCGCTCTATTCTTGACCTGTATTATGTAAGTGTGAAAAACCTGCCTTACTCCTTCTTTTCTCGGTGGCAATGTGATAAAGTCGGAAAGCCCTTTAAACTCATAGTCATATAATTGGGCGTTCCTCTTCCTACTTTCAATGATAGATTTCAGATTCTTCATTACATAATTGGCCACCACCGCCTGTAGGGTATCCAACCTGCTGTTATAGCCGAAAAACTCAATTTCATCCCTATTCTTAAGACCATGGTTCCTTAACAATTTAATCTTCTCATAAAGTTCCTTGGACTTTGTGGTTACTGCTCCTCCGTCCCCACAAACATTCAAGTTTTTCAGAGGATGCAGGCTGAAGCATCCTATATCACCAAAAGAGCCCACAGGTTTTCCCTTTATTGAAGCTGTCACTGATTGGGCAGCATCCTCAACAACATATAGGTTATTTTCACAAGCAATCTCCATAATCGTTGGCATATTGGCAGGGTTTCCAGTCAGATGTACCGGCAAGATTGCTTTTGTTTTTTTGGTAACAGCAGGCTCGATAAGTTCGACGTTAATGTTGTAGTCTAATCCCACATCCACAAATACTGGTCTTGCATCTACAGCCATTATCGCCCCTGTAGTAGCGATAAAACTGTTGGGCACGGTTATTACCTCGTCCCCTGAACCTATGCCTAAGGCCTTGAGGGCCAAAAAAAGCGCGTCTGTACCGGAGTTAACTCCTATAGCATAAGGGCTCTGACATAGTTTGGCAAACTTGGACTCAAACTTTGCTACTTCGGGGCCCAGAACAAACCGACATTTCTTAAATTCTTTCTTTACTGTATCCCAAAGTGTACCGTCTATAAATTCACTGGGAAGGTCTAAGTATCTAACTCTCAAAGGCTTACCTACGAATAGAATTCTTTTACTTTTTCAATAATATAATCCACTTGCTTTTCTGAGAGGTGTTGGTGTACTGGTAAAGTTATAATGAATTTGCACTGAGATTCGGTTACCGGAAAATCGCCTTCCTTGTATCCCAAATATGCTGCAGCAGGCTGCAAATGCAGTGGTACAGGATAATGAACTTTTGCCTCTATGCCGTTTTCTATCAAATAGGAAAGCAACTTATCCCTATCTTCGGCCATAACCATATATAAATGGTAAACATACCGCTTATGAGGGCGTCTTTCTGATATTGTAATATAGGCTTTTAACTCTGTGAGAGCAGAATCAAGCTTTTGAGCCCACTTAATTCTGGTTCTGGTTATTTTATCTATAGCTTTTATTAAATGGTTGCCAACCAAAGCCTGCAGTGAATCAAGGCGGCTGTTGTAGCCAAATATCTCCACTTCATCTCTATTTGTTAGGCCATGGTTTCTCAAAAGAACCAATCGGTCACGCATCTGTTCCGAATCAGTGACTACTATTCCACCATCCCCCCATACATTTAGATTCTTCAAAGGATGCAGGCTAAACCCCCCGGCCATACCAAATGTCCCCACACATCTATTATTTATGGCAGCAGAAATTGCCTGGCAGGCGTCCTCAATAACCAGAAGACCATGTTTCTCAGCAATCTCCATGATTTCAGGCATATCAGCCGGATTGCCAGCATAGTGAACAGGCATCAATGCCTTAGTATTTGGGGTAATAGCCTTTTCGATTAACACAGGATTGATAGTAAATTCATCGCCCACATCAACAAAAACTGGTCTGGCCCCAGCTGCCACGATGGCTCCCACCGTTGCTATGAACGTATGTGGCACGGTAATTACCTCATCTCCTGCGCCCACACCAACAGCTTTTAGAGAAAGAAATAGGGCATCTGTTCCTGAATTTACCCCTACAGCATATTTCGTTCCTATCAGCCTGGCAAATCTCTGCTCAAATTCACCTACGGCTTTACCGAGTGTATAATCGCCCGTCTTAATAAGTTCATCAAAGCTGTCAAATATTGCCTGATGGTCCTGAAATTGTTCTTCGAGATAAGAATATTTTACCCGCATTCAGATTCTCTCTTTCTGCAAGCAAACAAACTATTTTAGATTCATCGCTTGCATAGTCTTGACATTATAATATCTTGTATCCTCCAAAGGATTCGGGATTTTACCTTCTTTAAAAGCATTCTTAAGGTCTCTTATTGCTTCTTCAATGGTGTGTTTGGCTTCAAACCCAAGTTCCTCCTTGATTTTTTGTGAAGAGACATGGTATGAGCGAATATCATCGGTCGGGGTTATCTTAACGGGTAAATCAGGGTTTATTATACCTCTTACCATTTCGGCAATCTCTTTAACCTTATAATTTTCATAGCCAGCATTATAGATTTTCCTTTGAATTTTATCTTTCGGTAATTCCAACAAAAAAACATATAAATCAGTCATATCTTGAATATGAAAGTTAGGGCGCTTCTGTTCTCCACCAAACACAGTTATTTCACCTTTGTTAACTGCATGGTTAGTCAGGATGTTCACAGTAAGATCAAGCCGCATCCGAGGGGAATATCCACATATCGTAGATGGTCTGATAACCGTTCCAATAAAATCATCAGTTGCTTCCCTTAGGAGTACCTCTTCACATTTAGCCTTGTATTTTGAGTAATCAGTAAGTGGTTCCAGTGGAAGGTCCTCCGTAACTTCAGGTTCGTCCTTAACCCCATAAACACTTGAACTGGAAGCATAAATGAAGTTCTTGACACCAGCTTTTTTAGAAACATCAACCAGCTCAACGAAGGCGTCATAATTGACGGATTTCCCCAGTTCGGGGTCAAGCTCATAACTTGGATCATTGGAAATACAGGCAAGGTGAATAATTGCATCATAGCCGGGTAACTCTTTTTCGAGAAGCGCTCTGTCCCTTATATCGCCCTTCACCTGAATAAGGTTAGGATGGTCTTTAACAGTACTTAAAACATCATTCCCGTAAATGTATAAATCAATAACTTTAACTTGATGACCTTTGTTAAGTAACTTGGGAACCAAGATACCACCAACATAACCTGCGCCACCTGTTACTAATACTTTTCTTGGCACCCTCATGTATAAGAACTCACCTCCACTATCTTGTTCACGGAATTAGTCTTTTCATAAATAATAATGTCAAGTATGCAATGGCAAATATACTGGTGAACTACTTCTACAGAGCCATATTCATGCGAAGGGACATAGAAATTACAAATTCCCATAGAGCGCAACGGATTATCCATATCGAACCCGGAAAGAGTTATAACACTGCATCCCTTTAATTGTGCCGCTTGGACACCTTTTAAAATATTTTCAGATTGACCGGAACTACTGATTGCAAATAATACATCATTTTTATTAGCAAAAAATTCAATTGGCTTCTCAAAAACGTGCTTATACCCAAAGTCATTGCTTATACAGGTTAAAAGAGAGCCATCATTGAAGGCCATAGCCGACATCCCTCCATTTTTCCAGAAATCAATAGCCATGTGACTTGTGATAGCTGCGCTTCCACCGTTACCAATAGAAATTATCTTACCACCAATACTTGATTGCTTCTTAACTATATTACATACAATTTCAATCCCCTCATAAGTGTCAAGTCCATTTCCTTGATTATTAGTAAACGTTATGGAATCAATTAAATTTATAAAGTTTTCCTGATAATCTTTTATATATTCTCTCATCAACTATCCCTTCTACTTTAAAAGTGCATGAATAAATTCGAGGAATTCATGTTTTTCAACTGGTTTTCTATTACAAACAATCTGAACTGCTAAAGCTCCCACTGCATTTCCGATAAATGAAACCAAATCAAGAGGCATACCCTGTGCAATGCACGGTACAGTATAGGCAAAGAATGCATCTCCGGCACCGACCGTATCAACTACCTTAGTGGAAAATACAGGTGTCCTATTTACTTCACCGCCTCTATTAATACCTATAGAACCCTTTTTACCCCTTGTAACAATAAAATAATCACTGCTTACAGCTCTCGCGACACTTTTTGCAATAGCCTCAATATCAGCGTATCTTTCCCTTGCCGCCAGTCTAACTTCAGATTCATCCAGACAAACATAGGTTGGATTATGATATTTGGTAATCATATTGTAGCCTGCGTTAGCACCATTTGTTTGTGTATTAACTGCAAACTTTACCGATGACTCCTCAATAACACTGATTATTTTATTAGTAATAAAACCATGACCGAAATCTGAGATTAAAACTACATCATAGGAAGGTATGGTAGATTTTAAATACCCAATGATTGTTGTCTCAAGGTCTTCATTAATATAATCATCATTCAAGTAGTTGACCTCAAACAATTTTTGATTTAGATACTGGTTAATATATCTTTTTTTAACAATGGCAGGTCCGTCGTCTCTGTAAAAAAATTTCGCCTTAACATTAGGCTTAAGACTGGTCATAATGAAACGCTCTTTCGAATCGTTATTTCCTAACAAGGATATCAACTGAATATCATCGCATAAGCCTGCGAGATGATTTGCAATTGCAAAAGCCCCGCCTGCAAAAATCTCGTGGCTCAAGTATTTATTTACAACAAGATGTGCCTTCGAAGACTTGCCGATTGGTTCACAGTACTGATACTCATCAATAAATCCTTCCCCTATGAGCAAGACCTTCAATTTTTGGAGGTTATTTATTTTTTCCAAAATATCATGAAAACCATATTTTTCAGAGAAAGTTTTCAGAAATATTTTCGTTTCCTCGGAATATATATTTAAAAAATCCTTTATTACCAGGGATGAACTAAATGAAAAACCAGCGGTCTCGTAAATCTTGCTTTTACCAAAGTATAACTCCCTCTCTTCTTCAAATATTTTTCCATGAATCTCTTTGTCGCGCTCCTTATATGCTTGACCTTTTGCAAAAATATCAGGCTTTATTATTTTAACACATCTAAATGGCATATCATCATCTACCGAACACACATAATCCACCTGTTCTAACGAAGCAACATTTTCTACTCTTAGATTCTCGGGGAAAATAGGTCTCCCAGGCCCCCTTCGAACATCCTTATCTTTTACAACAGTAACTATAAGCACATCTCCCTGCTTTTTAGCTGAGTTAAGATGTTGTATAATCCCAGGATGAACAAGGTCAAAAATTCCATGGCTCTGTACGACAACTTTCCCTGTCTGTTTAAGTGCTTTAACCTTCTTAATAAGTTCATCCAACAATAATACTTTGTTTTCAATTAACGGTTTCATGGAGCACGCGCCTTATCACCTATATTTATTAAGTAATTCAGTAGAAGAAAATACAATCTCATGAGTAAATCTTATTTCCGAAGCAATTTCGCGTATAACCTCAAACTCTTTTTGAATCTTTCCTGTATTGTCCTCAAGATTCTCAAATTCTTGGCCTTTAACATAAACATGCGGCCTTAATAATCTCAATGTTTCTTCAGCAGTCGGCCATTTACTAATAGCAACATAATCAACACATTCTAAGGCAGCTATAGATTCCGCCCTTAGATTCTGGTTAAACACAGGTCTGTCTGGACCTTTATCAACAAAAATGTCGGGCGTGACTGTTACAACAAGAATGTCTCCCATCTTCTTAGCTGCCTGAAAATACTTGATATGTCCCGGGTGCATGAG